>ERZ791822.365-NODE-365-length-28492-cov-4.864261_pt1 | contig 28492 bp, 18 predicted proteins | sample MGYA00510299_ERZ791822 | MGnify/ENA primary metagenome ERZ791822 (study PRJEB30046, sample SAMN00791945) | human gut metagenome | study: EMG produced TPA metagenomics assembly of the A metagenome-wide association study of gut microbiota in type 2...
TACCTATCAGTGACTGGCATCATACTGATAGTGGTAAGTGGGTTGGCTTCAGAGCCCGTTCGGTGATCGGAGGATACTGGATGAAAGTATTAATGGATAAAGTTCAGAATAATCAATAATTTAAATCTAATTTATTATGAATGGTAGAACAATGAGACATGGAAGCATGGAACTTCTATGGAGGATGCTATTTGTGCTCTTTATAATTTGTTTGGGCAGTTGTAAAGACGACAAAGACGCAACAGCAGCACCTTATGATCCGAATCAGCCGATAGAGGTGACGGATTTCACACCTAAGTCGGGAGGTGGAAAAAAGAAGATGATTATCTATGGTAGTAATTTTGGGACAGATCGCTCCATTATATCTGTAAAAGTAGGAGGAAAAGAAGCACTAGTCATTAGTTCTAAGGGGAATAGTATATACTGTCAAACTCCTGAACGATGTTTCGAAGGAACTGTTGAAGTGAAAATTGGAGAACAGGTAGTCGTAGTATCGGAAAAATACCAATATGAGCCTCAGACGGTAGTAACGGATTTGTGTGGAGAGGTAAACGAACTAGGTCAGGGAAATATTGAGACCGAACCACGTCCGTTCAATGATTGTGGAAAGATAGAATATCCTTATTGGTTCTCTTTTGATCCTCAACATCATCATATCCTTTATTTGTCTCAAACGGGTACTGATAAGGAAAAGAATAGACCTTTACGAGTTCTGGACTTAGAAAAAGAGATGATCTATACAAAGAAAGTTAATAATATAGTTCGTATGACTTCCATAACATGGACTGATGAAGGTAATATGGTAATAGCATGTCCACAGGGTGGTGGCAGTTCCAATAGGAGTAATATTATATTAAAGCGTGGTAGTAGTGCGGACGGTCAGGACTTTAAAGATGCTAGTTGGACGATACTGACACGCGGTAATGCTTGTAACGGTTCGATGATTCTTCCGGAAACCGGTGATATTTATTTTAATCATCGTGCCACAGGGCTCGTATACAGATACAATATTAGTAATGAAGAAAATTGGAATGCTAATCCACCAGTTCCCGGTGGAGACGGATTATCTGAAATTCTGGCGTTCAGCGTTCCGAATAGTGGTGTTGATTTTAGTTTTGTGCCTCATCCTACAGGCAAATATGTCTACATTATCATGCATGAATCGCATTATATACTTCGTTCTAATTATGATAAAGAGACAGGAAAACTGGTTACTCCATACATTGTATGCGGACAATCCGGACAAGCTGACTATAAAGATTTAGTGGGTATTAATGCCCGTCTGAATAAACCGGGACAAGGCGTATTTGTATATAATGAAGAATATGAAGATGCGGGAAAAGAGGATCATTATGATTTCTATTTTACAGATACCAAAAATCATTGTATTCGTAAACTGACCCCGGATGGAGTTGTCTCTACTTTTGCAGGACGTGGTTCCGCTTCAACCAGTGCCTATAAATGGGGAAAGCAAAATGGCGAAATACGTGAAAGAGCTCGTTTTAATGAACCGGTTGCTTTGGCTTATGATGAAGAGACAAAAACTTTTTATGTAGGAGATACGGGAAACTTTAAGATTCGAAAGATTGCAAAAGAGCAAGAAGCGGATGAACAAGGAGAAGGAGGATCAGATGATGAACAGACTGGTGAAAACCAAATGGATGAGATTTTTCCAGAATAACGAGAACAAATAATCGAATAAAAAACAAACACATGAGAAGAAAAAGTTTTATCACTATTTGTCTATTATGGATCTTTATGTCCCTTTCTGCTCAGGAAAAGAAAATAGAGGTTACGGGAGTAGTGACAGATATGAACAATGAACCGTTAATCGGTGTCAATGTGACTGTAAAAGATCAGGCTGGTTTAGGGGCTATTACAGATATTAACGGACGTTATAAAATTAATATTGAAGAGTTCTCTAGACTGGTGTTTTCATATATCGGATTTGACAGGCAAGAAGTGTTGGTGAAGAGGCAGCGTGTGATCAATGTCACTATGAAAGAATCAGAAGCCAGCGAGCTTGATGAAGTTGTTATAACGGGAACTGGGGCGCAGAAAAAATTGATAGTGACTGGTGCTGTAACTACTGTGAATGTAGATGACTTGAAATCTAATCCTTCAGCAAATCTGTCGAATGCTTTGGCTGGTAATGTGGCAGGTGTACTTGCCATGCAAACTTCCGGTCAGCCAGGTGTAAACACTTCCGAATTCTGGATTCGTGGTATTTCTACTTTTGGTGCCAATAGTGCTGCACTAGTGTTAGTGGATGGATTTGAACGTGATTTGAATGATATTAATATTGAGGATATTGAGACGTTCACGGTATTGAAGGATGCTTCCACTACGGCTATCTATGGTCCCCGTGGTGCTAACGGAGTAATACTTATTACTACAAAACGGGGTAAAGAAGGTAAAATTAATATCAATGCAAAGGTGGAAAGCTCTTATAATACACGCACTATCACACCTGAATTTGCAGATGGTTATAGTTATGCGATGTTGATGAATGAAGCACGTATTACTCGCAACCAGGAACGGATCTATCGCGATGATGAAATGGAAATTTTACGATTAGGTCTTGATCCGGATCTCTATCCGAATGTAGATTGGATGGATACATTGTTGAAAGACGGAGCCATGACTTACCGTGCTAACTTAAATATGAATGGTGGAGGTAGTACCGCACGATATTTTGTATCTCTTAGCTATATTAATGAGGAAGGGATGTATAAGACAGATGAAGCGATGCGTAAAGATTATAATACTAATCCCAGTAGTCAACGTTGGAATTATCGTTTGAATACGGATATTGATGTTACGAAAACAACACTTGTGAAAGTCGGTGTGTCCGGTTCATTGAAAAAACGGAATGCTCCGGGACAAGGTGATAATGTATGGTATTCTTTGTTAGGACAAAATCCGATTAGTATTCCTATTATGTATTCTGATGGTTCCATACCTGCATTCGGTGAGGGTGAGAATCGGAAGAATCCTTGGACGCTTGCCACACAGACCGGTTATAAGGAGATTTGGAATAACAAGATACAAACGAACATCTCATTGGAACAGAAATTAGATTTTGTTACTAAGGGACTGCGTTTTGAAGGTCGATTCGGTTTTGACACTGACAACCAGAGCTCGATTACTCGTAAGAGAATGCCGGAGACATGGCGTGCCCAACGTGAGCGCGATGACAACGGAGATATTATATTAAAACAGCAAAGTATCGAGAAACCGATGGAACAAACAAGCTCGTCAACTGGTGATCGCCGTGAGTTTTTTGAGGCTATTCTGCAATACAATCGTGCATTCAAAGCACATCATTTAGGCGGAACGTTGAAATATAGTCAAGATGCATACCGGACTACAGTGGATATCGGTACTGATGTAAAGAATGGTATTGCCAAGCGTCATATGGGTGTGGCAGGACGTTTCAGTTATAACTGGAATTACCGCTATTTTGCAGATTTCAATTTCGGCTATAACGGTTCGGAAAACTTTGCAGACGGGCATCGATTCGGCTTCTTCCCTGCCTTTTCCGTAGCTTGGAATGTTGCTGAAGAGAAATACATCAAGAAGCATCTGAAATGGATGAATATGTTTAAGCTGCGTTATTCTTACGGAAAAGTGGGTAATGATAAACTAGGTGAGCGTTTCCCTTATTTATACACTCTTGCTAATGAATATACGGAAAAGGTAGATGGTAAAGATGTGGTGAAATATTATCCGGGATGGACCTGGAGTGACTATGACTCTGAAGACAATAAATACAACGGCATGTTGTATACCCAGTTGGCTTCGGAAAGTGTTACTTGGGAGATTGCAACCAAACATGATGCGGGTGTAGATATGTCTTTATTTAATGATAAGTTTACTGCTTCTGTTGATTATTTTCACGAACAGCGTGACGGCATTTATATGGAGAGAAAATACCTCCCCAGTATAGTCGGTGTAAGAAGCAATCCGAAAGCTAATGTGGGAAGTGTTTTATCACAAGGCTTTGATGGAAATTTTGCTTATAAACAAAAAATAGGCAAAGTAAACTTAACCGTCCGAGGAAATATGACTTATAGCAAGAACGAGATATTAGAAAAGGATGAAGAAAATGCTGTTTATCCTTATCAGACAGAAGCCGGTTATCGAGTGAACCAGGCAAAAGGTTTGATTGCGCTCGGCTTGTTCAAAGATTATGATGATATCCGTAACAGTCCGAAACAAGCTTGGAATAAAGTACAACCGGGTGATATTAAGTACAAAGATGTCAATGGAGACGGTATTGTAAATGATGCTGATATGGTAGCTATCGGCGCAACTACTAAACCAAATCTGATTTATGGTTTTGGTGTTTCAGCACAATGGAACGGATTTGATTTTAATGTTCATTTCCAAGGTTCGGGTAAATCTTCTTTCTTTATCAACGGTACCAGTGTGCATGCCTTTAGTGACAGCCAATGGGGTAATGTTTTTACTAATCTTGTAAAAGATCGCTGGGTAGATCCGGAAACGGCAAAGATTCTAGGCATTCCTGTCAACGAAAATCCGAATGCTTCTTATCCGAGGCTTACTTACGGAGGGAATGAAAACAACTATAAAAAATCCACATTCTGGTTGCGTGATGGTTCTTACTTACGTCTGAAGACATTAGAAGTTGGCTATACTTTACCTAAATCAATTGTAAATAAGATGAGATTCAATAAAATCCGCATATTTTTCATCGGAACCAATTTATTGACATTTGCCAAGTTCAAAGAATGGGATCCGGAAATGGGTAGTTCGAATGGAGAACAATATCCGCTGGCTAAAGTCTTTACTTTGGGATTGACTGTTAACATCTAATAAATGAATGTGAAATGAAAAAGATATATAAACTATATATTGGTGTTTTATTAAGTGTGATTGCCGTTTCTTGTACGGATAGTCTGGATTCGGACAAATATTTCACTGACCGGAGGTCGTTGGAAGATGTGTTTACTGATAAAACATATACGGAAGAATGGCTGGTACATGCTTATTCTTTCTTAGGAGGCAATAATATGGAAGTCTCTACCAGAGATAATATTCTCTGGAATTTTGCCGATGATATTTATTTCGGCGGCAATAGTCTCGGTGATTATAAGAAATTCAAAACCGGAACTTATGATGAAAATTGGTATCAATCATGGGGGGCTAGTTATAAAGGTATTCGTCAGGCATCCATCTTCATCAAAAATATTGACATGAATACAAAGTTTACGGAAGAAGAAAGAGCCGATTTGAAAGCCCAGGCTCGTTTCGTACGTGCATACTATTATTGGTTGTTGTTACGCAGGTATGGACCTGTGCCTTTGTTGCCTGACGAGGGACTTGATTACACAAGTAGTTATGACGATTTGGCTGTTCAACGCAACTCGTATGATGAATGTGTAGAATATATAGAGACCGAAATGCGTTTGGCAGCTCAAGATCTGCCTTTGACCAGAGCGGTGAACCAAATTTCACGTCCAACGAGAGGTGCAGCATTAGCCGCACGTGCCAGAGCATTACTTTATGCGGCGAGTCCGATTAATAATCCTCGTCCGGAAGATACAGATAAGTTTTCGGATTTGGTAGATTATGATGGAAGATGCCTGATCTCACAGGAATATAATGAATATAAATGGGCTAGAGCTGCAGCTGCTGCAAAAGATGTAATGGAGCTTCCTGGAAGTAACAGTGGACATCGTTACGAACTATACCATAAAAAAGCAGTCACTACATCGGAGCCGGGATATCCTGCCACTGTCGCTCCTTGTCAAGACGGTGATTTTTCGGAGAAGACATGGGATCAAGGTGGTTATAATGATATAGATCCTTACGCATCCTATCGTGAAGTTTTCAATGGCTCATTGGCCATGTACCAAAATCCGGAACTGATTTTTAGTCGTGGACGTAATCAGGGAGACAACAGTCTCGTTGCAATGGTGAGGCTCCAAATGCCCAAGGTATTTGGTGGTGGGAGCAATGCTTATGGCATGACAATGAAAATGTGTGATGCTTATTATATGGATAATGGAGAGGAATTCAATAGAGAACAGTTTAAAGAAACATATCCTGCAGATAAGCGTTTTGTGACCAAAGAGGAAGCCGAAGCTGAAACCTACCCTCATTTGAAAGAGGGAGTATATAAGGAATATGCTAATCGTGAACCGCGTTTCTATGCTTCCGTTTCGTTTAATGGTTGTGTGTGGTCCTTGTTAAAAAATGCAGAAACGGTAGATTATAAAAAAGATGTTGAGAAACAAGTTAATTATTATTATGGTATCAACACAGATGGTTTCTCGGGGACAGGTGTCTATTTGCGTTCCGGTATTGGCATCATGAAGTATGTGCATCCGGATGATACTAATCGTAAGGAGATTAAACCGAAAGCAGAACCTGCTATTCGTTTTGCTGAAATCCTGTTGATTTATGCTGAAGCGTTAAATGAACTTGAAGAAGGAGCCAACTATGATGTCTCTTCATGGGATGGTTCTACTACTTATTCTATTAAGCGTGATATTGATGAAATGAAAAAAGGAATCCGCCCGATTCGTCGTCGTGCGGGTGTACCAGACTATGATCTTGAGACTGTATACAAGAGTCAGGATGAATTCCGTAAAAAAATGAAAAAAGAACGTCAAATAGAATTGATGGCAGAAGGACAGCGTTATTTCGATTTGCGTAGATGGAAAGATGCAGAAGTGGAAGAGTCGAAAAAGAATTATGGTTGCAATTTCTATATGTCGGATTCTAAGGACCAAAAAGAACAGTTCTATACTCCGATAGAGATTACAGATCTACCGACTGCATTTTCTCGTAAATTGTATTTTTGGCCGATTAGTCATGAAGAATTGAAGCGGAACAAAAGGTTGACACAAAATCCAGGATGGACATATAATGATTAGTTCAAAACAACAGAATATGATATGAAAAATATATATGCTTATTTAATGATATTGGCTACTGTCACATTGAGTGCTGCCTGTAATAATGAATGGGAAGACGAACAGTATGAACAATATATATCTTTCAAATCGCCTATTCCTGCAGGGGGCGAAGGAGTTACTGATATTTACGTCAGATATAAGGAAGATGGAAAAGTGACTTATCGGTTACCGATCGTTGTTAGCGGGTCTACGACGAATACACTGGATAGGGAAGTACATATAGCAGTGGATAAAGATACGTTGGAAACGTTGAATATAGAGCGTTTCAGCATTCATCGTCCGGAATTGTGGTATACAGCATTGGAGGAAGATAAATATGATTTTCCTAAGACGGTACATATTTCGGCCGGTTCCTCTGTGGAACAATTGAATATTGATTTTAATTTGCAAGGCATCGATATGTTGGAGAAATGGGTATTGCCTTTAACTATTGTTGATGACCCTTCTTATAATTATAAAAGTCATCCGCGCAAAAATTATGCGAAAGCATTGTTGCGTGTAATCCCATTCAATAATTATTCTGGTTCATATACTTCTTCGGCTATGAAAGTATACACATACATAAACGGTAAGCCGGATACGAATGCAAGAACCGCGAATAAGCGGACTGGATATGTGATAAATGATAATACCGTTTTCTTTTATGCAGGTTTAATCAGTGAGGATTTGGATAAAGAAGTGCGTGAAAAATACAAAATAAACGTGCATTTTAATGAGGATGGAACACTGCACATGGTGCCGGACGATCCTAATAATGAAATGGAGTTTGAATTGATAGGGACACCTATTTATAGCAGCACATCTATTATGGACGCTACACGTCCTTACTTGGAACGTCGTTATGTTCAAATCATGTTTGAATACGATTTTCAGGATTTTACCTATGGTGGAAGTGGGGTAGATGTAATTCCTATCAAGTATAGAGTGGAAGGTAGCATGACGCTTCAACGGAATATCAATACGCAAATTCCGGATGAAGATCAGCAGATTGAGTGGTAACCATAGAAAATAGACTAAGAATAGAGAAGATATAGTTTCTGTATCTTCTCTATTTGATTCTAAGCTGTTATAATCATCCATTCTCATCTCTGTTTACCTGTTTTTTTCCTTTATTGATTTGTATTTTTCCCTTTCTCTTAAAAAACTTCTCTACTTTTGCTACATAAGTCAGTCACACGAAACCGACAAAAAGCATAGTTAATTAAATCAGAATAATTATGAACATCAAAAAACATTTGCCTTGGTTGGGAGCTTTGCTGCCCGTGACCAGTATGCAGGCAGAGACAAAACCCAATGTGGTCGTCATCTATGTAGATGATATGGGAATCGGAGATATCGGTTGTTATGGAGGTAAGTTTGTTCCTACTCCGAATATTGATAAGATAGCGCAGGACGGATTGTTATTCAATCAGTATTATTCATCCGCACCGGTCAGCTCACCTTCACGTTGCGGATTGACAACAGGCAAATTCCCGATTGAAGTAGGAATTAATACCTTTTTAAATAATAAAGCCAGCAACAAGAAGTGTGAACAGCGTAACTTTTTGAGTGACAAGAATCCTTCCATGGCACGTGCTTTCCAAAGTGCAGGTTACGCTACCGGGCATATAGGTAAATGGCATATGGGAGGCGGACGCGACGTGCACAATGCACCTTCTATTAAGAATTATGGTTTTGACGAATATATATCAACGTATGAAAGTCCGGACCCTGAACCTGCAATCACTGCTACAAACTGGATATGGTCGGCCAAAGACAGCGTAAAACGCTGGAGACGTACCGAGTACTTTGTAAACAAGAGCATCGACTTCGTTAAACGTCATAAAGATCAGCCTTTCTTTTTGAATCTCTGGCCGGATGATATGCATACCCCTTGGGTACCGGAATTTAAGCAAAAGGATAACAAAAGCTGGAACACAGAAGAAGCCTTCATCCCTGTTCTTGCTGAAATGGACAAACAGATCGGACGTTTTATCAAAGCATTGGATGAGTTGGGATTGTCGGAAAATACAATCGTGATTTTCACTAGTGATAATGGACCGGCGCCCAGTTTCCAATCCGTTCGTGCTGCCTATTTAAGAGGAACGAAGAACAGCCTTTATGAAGGTGGAATTCGTATGCCGTTCCTTATAAAATACCCCAAGAAAATAAAGGCTGGACAAGTGAATAATGAGAGCGTACTGTGTGCTGTCGATTTATATCCCTCTTTATGTGCGATAGCCGGAATTGAAACAGAGAAAGGTTATCAGGGAGACGGACAAAATTATGATAAAGTTCTTTTGGGTAAATCGAAAGCTAAACGTAAAACGGATTTGATGTGGGATTTCGGTAGAAACCAATTCTTTAAGAAACCGGGAAATGCAAACGACAGAAGTCCTCATCTGGCTATACGCAGTGGCAACTGGAAGCTATTGATAAATAGCGATGGAAGCGATGCACAGCTGTACGATATTGAAAAAGACAAATTCGAGAAGAACGATGTGGCGCAGTCGCATCCGGAAGTCGTAGCTAAGTTGAGCAAAAAAGTATGTAAATGGTTTGCGGAAAACAAAGACAAAGGAAAAGAGTAATACAGTGAAAACAAATTATAAACCAATATTAAACTTTATGAATTCTAAATTATTACTATTACCGACCGCCTTGATGGTTGCTGGCCATTCTGCAGCAGAGGCGAAAGGCAAGAAATCGGACAAACGTCCTAATATCTTGGTAATTCTTGCAGATGACCTTGGCTATTCTGATCTGGGATGCTATGGTAGCGAGATTCATACTCCTAATTTGGATAAACTGGCACAAGAAGGAGTACGCTTTAATCATTTCTATAATGCAAGTCGTAGTTGCCCGACTCGTGCTTCCCTGTTGACGGGACTTTATCAGCACCAAGCCGGAATTGGACGAATGACCTTTGATGCTCACTTGCCGGGCTATCGCGGAACACTCTCACGCAATGCCGTTACTATTGCCGAGGTGTTGAAAGAAGCAGGATATACCACCAGTATGGTTGGAAAATGGCATGTTGCAGAGACTCCACTCCGTAAAGACCAACGCGAATGGTTGGCACACCGTGTCTTCCATGATACATTCTCTGATTTATGTCATTATCCCGTCAATCGTGGGTTTGATTCTCACTATGGAGTAATTTATGGAGTGGTGGATTACTTTGATCCGTTCAGTCTGGTAGAAGGTGAAGTGCCTATAAAGGAAGTACCCAAAGGATATTATATAACCCAAGCTCTTTCTGACCGCGCTGTGCAGGAAGTGGAAGAATATGCAAAGGATGATAAACCATTCTTTATGTACTTGGCTTATACAGCACCGCATTGGCCGCTGCATGCACTTCCTGAAGATATTGAGAAATATAAGGATACTTATAAAGTAGGTTGGGAAGCTATCCGTAATGCCCGCTACGAACGTCAGAAGCAGTTGGGTATTTTTCCGGGAATGGATAACTTTTTGTCCGAACGTCAGTTTCATGACAAATGGGAAGACAATCCACATGCAGAATGGGATGCCCGTGCGATGGCCGTTCACGCTGCAATGATCGACCGTGTAGATCAGGGTATTGGACAAATTATCGAGGCTTTGAAAAAGACCGGACAGCTTGATAATACATTGATTCTTTTCTTGTCTGATAATGGTTGCAGTAACGAAGACTGCCAGAACATGTCTGGTGGAGAGAACGACCGTCCGGATATGACTCGTGATGGAAAGAAAATCATTTACCCGCGTAATAAACAAGTATTGCCTGGACCACAGACTACATACGCTTCATTGGGAGCCCGTTGGTCTAATGTAGCGAATACTCCATTCCGCTTTTGGAAAGCTAAATCTTATGAGGGAGGAATCTGTACTCCGATGATTGCTCATTGGCCGAAAGGAATTAAAAAGAACGTGGGTGGCATGACATCTGAAATAGGTCATGTGATGGACATCATGGCTACTTGTGTCGATTTAGCGGATGCTGAATATCCAACTACCTATAAAGGACATGATATTCTTCCAATGGAAGGAAAGAGCTTGCTTCCTATCTTCAAGACCGGACATCGCAAGGGACACGCCTATCTGGGTTTTGAACATTTCAACGAACGTGCTTTTCTTTCCAATGATGGCTGGAAATTGGTTCGCCCGAAAAATAACTCTCAATGGGAATTGTACAATTTGAATGAAGACCGGAGCGAGCAACATGATCTGGCTGCTAAATATCCGGAGAAGGTGGCAGAAATGTCAAAAGCCTACGAAGCATGGGCTAAGCGTTGCATGGTAGAACCTTACCCGGGACAGAAAAAGAAATAACTGTCATTCCATTTAAAACGGAATGAATAGAACATTGAATGAATAATGGGGATGAGGTTGTTCTTGATTAAGAATCATTCATCCTCATTGATATATCTAAAGATCTTATTCTTTTGGGAATAAAAATAAGTACAAATGAAAGTTCCATATAATAATTTGGATATGCAGATGCAGAAGAGTTTCTTAATAGTGTTTACTTTAATAGTGACAAATACAGCAAATCTTGCAGCAAAAAGTTCACCTTGGGATATAGCGGACAAAATAGTAGCAGAACTTAATCCGGTGACTTTTCCTGATAAGACATACAACATTGCTGATTTTGGTGCTGTAGCAGATGGGAGAATGCCTTGCAAAGGTGCTTTTGATAAGGCTATAACACAATGTAGTGATCAAGGCGGCGGTAGAATAATTGTACCTGCAGGAACTTATTATATGAATGGACCGCTGGTATTTAAGAGTAATGTCAATATCCATTTGGAAGATGGTGCTATATTGAATTTTAGTAGTAACCAGGAAGATTATTTGCCCGCGGTAATTACACGATGGGAAGGTACGGAATTGTTTAATTATTCTCCGCTGATTTACGCTTATCATGTACAGAATATCGCTTTGACTGGAAAAGGCACGATAAATGGCAATGGTTCCAAGAAATTTTCTGCCTGGGCTGATAATCAGAATATAGACAAGGAAATACTAAGACGAATGGGACGTGAAAACCTGCCTATTTACAGGCGTATATTTGGAGAGGGTTTCAGATTACGTCCAGGGTTTATCGAACCGTATGGCTGTGCAAATGTGCGTATTGAAGGTATCACAATCAAAGATTCACCGTTCTGGGTGATCCATCCGATATTTTGCAATAATGTTATTGTTCGTGATGTAACGGTTGACAGTCATAATCGAAATAACGATGGTTGTGATCCTGAATCATGCAGCAACGTTTTGATTGAAGGTTGTACTTTCTCCACGGGCGATGATGCTATTGCTATTAAGTCGGGACGGGATAATGATGCTTGGCGTATTGGACAGCCTACTGAAAATGTCGTCATTCGCAATTGCACCTTTTGGTCAAAAATAAACGGGGTATGTATCGGAAGCGAAATATCGGGAGGTGTACGTAATGTATTTATAGAAAATATTAGTATCCTTAAATCATCGAATGCCATCTATTTCAAATCGAATCTTGACAGAGGGGGATATATCGAAAATATTTATGTTCGCAACATACAGGCTGACTCGGTGCGCACAGCTTTGGTTCGCGTAGAACCGAATTATAAGGGAGAGCGATCGGGATTTCATCCTACCTTGTTCAACAAGATTACGGTCGAAAACGTAACTTGTGGGCAAACGAATGAGTGTGCTATATCCATGGCTGGATTCCCGGAACTACCTATAAGAAACATTACGTTGAAGAATATCACCGTAGATAAGGCTGTGTCGGACTATCGCTTGGAGCATGGTGAGAATATTATTTTCGAGAATGTGAGAGTAAATGGTGAAAAATTACCGGAAAAACCAGAAGCGAAAAAGATTAAGAAACTTCGTGTTTTATAAGATATACTGTCATTATTAAGTGCCAAACATACTTGTAATGGGATATTCTTTGAATTAAAAAAATATATAAGGCAACTGACTCGCAATGAGCTAGTTGCCTTTTTGAAAGTAAAAATTACTCTTGTTAGGATAGAAAAGTGAAAATTTTCAGAATGTTCTTGTTCGTATACTTACTCTTTTGTAGTAAGGAATATTATTCTATTTGTCCAATGGTAGAATACCTCATACTTCCTATCTGTCCATCTTTTCCCAGCGTTTCCGCTTGAATAATCAATGGAGTGGAATATTGATTATTATAGCATTCAATCACCGCTTTTCCATTTTCATCAGCTTGTACGGATGGATTCCAGTATAACGTCCGTCTTTTATCAACTTTGTCCATATACAGTTCCTTGGTCGGGTAGGCAGGAGAATAATATTCCAAAGGACGGGTATATCCCTGGATAACGGTTTGTCGGGTACCAAGTACGGCACTCTGACTTTTATTCAACACATCGCGTCTGGGTAGGGGAATCAGGTAGAAAACACTATATTTATCCAGTTTGCTTATATCGACTCCCGTGCTATCGGTCACCTCGGACATCTTTGTATTTTGGATAATGTCGTCATCGATACCTCCAGTGCCTTTGCTAATAATGATAGAGGCCAATCCATCCACCTCGGTCAACATCATTTGAGTTTCTGTTTCGGACAAAATGTGATTATCCATAATATAGCAGATCGGTTTCTGCCGATAAGTAAGCTTGTCATTGCTACGATCCCAATCGAATTGCGGACTCAACTTTTCCATTAATTCCGGAATAGTTGTGACAATCTTCCCATTGTCACGTAATAAATCTACAGAACGGCGTACGTCGTAATAAGCGTCGATGCTTTTCTCATTGATTTTAGTAGCCATATTACTTCCTTGCCGGCGTTTACTTTTTATTTCCACCTCATCCAATACATAAAGTCCTTCTACCTTTCGGATAGAATCCATGTATAGAGAATCAAAACTCTCGGCTTTCTGTTGCCAGTAGGCCAAGTCTTTCCATTCTGGATGAAGCTCCTTGTAGCCGTAAGCCCGCGGAGCGGGGGAGAAATTACGGTCGATCAGGATAGAAGCATCCTTATTACGTTCTTTACCGACTTTCCGGGTTTGGATCACTGCCTCCGTCGTTCCTTCAAAATCTTCCACCGGAATGGTGAAACGGCCGTTTTCATCGGTCACGGTTCCTCCGGTTATGAATTGATCGTCCTTCTTCACGATCACGCTAAGCGCAATATCTTTCAGTTTATTTTTGAGAATGGTTGATTTCACCTGCCCGTTCAGTGCTAATTGTGTTTCCGGCAATTGAAGCGGAGTGAAAGGAGCGGTAGAGATGGCCTGGCTCATGTCGTATTTACGCCATCCGTGCACCATCAATAAAACATCCAGTTCGGTTTGCTTCCGCGGAGACGGAGACGCAAAGTAATAACCGGGTTGATGGATATATCCTTTTAAATCGGAGGTTAATAGCAGGTCAGTGAAAATATTGTTGTCATACTCCAAATAATCCGACCGGACACCATCCCGGATGCTGACCGACAATTCTCCGGACACAGGTTCCCCCTTAGCATTCTTTATTTGCAATTCACAACGGATGGGAGCGTAGGGAGCATACACCTCTTTCAATTTTTTTGTCGATATTTGCAGGGGAGCACGCGGATTGGCAAAGACAAAACGTTCGCACAATGTATTGCCTGCCCGGTTGATGAGGCTGACTTGCAGTACGCCTGCCGGTAGCTTACGGGTGGGTAGAATAAACTCCTGCGGAGCATCCGACCGGCAACTAATCAATTGATGAACATACGGGCGTCCCTGATGACTGATAAATACAGCCAGTGTATCTTGAGGAGTAGCGGCATTACAGAAAACTCTCACCAAAAGGGCACCGGCATTACTGACAGTGCTCAAAACATACCCGTTAGGCAATGCCTGTGGAAGGGTAAATTCATATTTCTTTCCTTGAAAATCGACTTTAGCAATCGCAGGTTGAGCTGAAGGCGTATATTCAAAACGCCCCATTCCATCGTGCAAAGTCTCGAAAGAAGTGATTTCTGCCCCTTCTTTGGTATAGATCGTTCCCGATAATTCGATATTCCCTTCATTTTTACTCTCCGCCTTGAAAGCCACTTGCGAAGTCACCCCCTCCACTAATTGTCCTCCTTCAGGGAAAAAGCGTACATTTAACTTCTCCTCTGTTTCCGACGGACGGTTCTCCATCGACGAACTAAGTTCGTAAGTCGTGATACTACGTTCCAGCTTATCACTATTTGTCAGTTGATAAATAGGAAAAGTGCGCGAAAAGTACTGTGGTTCATTAAAAGCAAGCATCCAGCGGGTATAGGCACGTACCTCGTAATAGCCGGATAACATGGAAGGGGGAAGAATGAATTGTCCGTTTCCTTCTCCCTGTGTCAGTTTGATGATTTGTTTATCTGCTATATGCCCTGTCTGGTCTACCAACTCTACATATAGAGGACGACTGATCTGACTGAAAGTCTGTTGTTCAGCAAGAGTGACATAAGCCTTGAACCAGATCGTATCTCCGACGTAATAACTCGTATTGTCAAAATGCAAATACGCCTTCTCCCGTGGAAAGTTGTTGGCAAATGTTTGTGCCTGGTTCATGTATTGTTGGAATACAACCTTGGCGGGAGGTACTTCTCCTGACACATACGCGGTCAGGAGATTACATACAATGAGTATCAGTATGAATAGTTTGTTCTTCATGATAGCTTACTATTTTATCTTTTTCGGTCTGCTTGGAATCTTTTCGAAGATAGTCTTAATACGCTGCATATCCAGCTTGGGACGTCGGTCATAATAATAAATTCCATTTTTCTCTAAATCAATGTCGGTCAATTGCGTGTAGCAAAATCCTGTAACGTCCGGTGAGGAAGCTATTGTCTGTATCAACCCTTCCAGCCGTTCGTAGAATCCTTCTTCGTTGGTGAGCATACCTCCATACCCCCATGAGTTATCCCGTTTGGTAGATTCTGTCCAAAGTATACCTCCGAATTCTCCGATGAAAAAAGGCTGGTTGTTGTAAAATGCCATTCTGTTGTTAGGCTTCAAGTGCTGTGCAAAACGCATGGCATCAGATTCGTAGTTTCGGATGCTCCATATATCACTCATGAAATGCACATCTCCTGCAATACCGTTCACAGGACGTGAAGGGTCTATGGCTTTGGTCAGTTGATAGGTACCGATGCACAGGCGCATCATTGTACCCGTCAGGAGGGTTAATGCGTCTTCAAGCGGCTGATTGAAGGGAACCCAGGTGATGATTGACGGGTGGTTGCGATCCCGTGTGATAACTTCTGCCCATTCGCTAAGGAAGTTGCGTGATGCTACTTCGTTCTTGATATTCATCCCCCAGTTGGGAGATTCTCCCCAAGTTATAAATCCCAATTTGTCGGCCCAGTAATGGAATCTTTCTTCAAATACCTTCTGATGAAGACGTGCTCCGTTGAATCCGGCAGCTTTGCTTAATAGAATATCATTTTTCAGAGCTTCGTCGTTTGGAGCAGTCCAGAGTCCATCCGGATAATATCCCTGATTTAAGACGAGGCGTTGAAAGTAAGGTTCATTGTTTAAATAGATCATTCCATCTGCCGTATGCACCTTACGCATACCTATATAAGATTTTACCTCATCTACGGTTTCTCCGGTCGGACTTTTGATACTGTAGACAATATCATAAAGGTGTGGATCTTCGGGACTCCAGAGTTTCATGTTTTTAATGGGAAGGATGACAGGAGTTCCGTTGTTACATTTTACAGTTTTTTGAACCACCTTTTTCTGATTGTCATACAAGGTGATTTGAAGCGTCCTATCATTGGATGCCTGATAAAATTCGGGTGTGATGATTAACTGCTCTTCATCAATATCCGGAGTGGTTACGGCTGATTTCAGACCATAGTGAGAAACAGCTTCCATCCATACGGTTTGCCAAATACCTGTGACACGGGAGTAGAAACATCCATAAGGAGATATCCGGGTAGATTGCTTACCGATAGTTTGAAGCCCTGAACGGGCATCATCCGTGACATAAACAACTAGGTTGTGCTTTTGTCCCGCTTTGACGGCAGGAGTTACATCCATTGAAAAAGAAGAACTTCCTCCATAATGACTGCCTACATAATGCCCGTCAATGAAGACTTCTGCATAATAATCGACCGCTCCGAAGTGCAGTATGATTTTCTTTCCCTCCCAGTCGGAAGGTATGGATATGGGACGTTGGTACCACATCTGATTGATAAAATCGGTATAATTCACTCCTGACAGTTTACTTTCAGGACAGAAAGGGACGGTAATCGTATTACTGAATTGCTTGGCTATTGTCAACCGCCGGCTTCTCCCCGAATTGGAGAAGTCGAACTCGTATGTCCATTCACCGTTGAGATTAATCCATTCGGATCTTTCAAATTGAGGTCTTGGATATTCCGGACGAGGAATATCATTGGCTGCGTTTAATGTAAAGGATAACAATAAGCCGGCCAAAATCAGATGTGCCTTTTTCATTATTTATTTTTTTTGTTTTGCGTTTTGTGCGCAAAGTGTATTAGTTTATACAAAGATAGGACATTTGACATACAAAAGAGGAAACATATTGTTCAATAAAAGAAAAAAGCTGTTCATTCTAAAAAACATTGGTGGTAACATTGAATCAAATGTTGAAAATAGAAGGGAACTATTGTCTTTTAAATAGGGAATTTTCTTTTCGGGTATCACATATACCTGATTTTGTTCTTTATTGATTAGCATTTTTCCTTCCTTTTCCTTAAACTTCTCTACTTTTGTTTTCCAGATAATTGATAATACTATGGTAAAGAAGAATTTCTTAATGACTGCCCCCTTACTGATGGCATCGTTTTGTTCGGCACAAGAGAAGCCGAATGTCGTACTGATTATGGTAGATGATATGGGTTATTCCGATATCGGCTGCTACGGTGGAGAAATACTGACCCCTAATATTGATGCGTTGGCATCCAAAGGAGTACGTTTCACACAATTCTACAACACTTCACGTTCTTGCCCCGCCCGGGCCAGTTTAATGACAGGACTATATCAACATCAGGCAGGTATCGGTCAGATGTCCGAAGACCCGTTTAAAAATCCCGGCCAGAAGAGTCCGAATGATTGGGGTGTACCCGGATACAAAGGATTCCTCAACCGCAATTGTGTCACAATAGCCGAAGTTCTGAAAGAAGGTGGTTACCATACCTATATGGCAGGTAAATGGCATCTGGGAATGCATGGAGAAGAAAAGTGGCCCTTACAACGGGGATTTGAACGCTTCTACGGAATTTTGGCAGGAGCTTGCAGTTATCTCCGTCCATCGGGAGGACGCGGCTTAACCCTTGACAACACAAAACTTCCGGAGCCGGAAGCACCCTATTATACAACAGATGCATTTACCGATTACGCGATTCGCTTTGTTGATGAGCAGAAAGATGATAAACCTTTCTTCCTATATCTGGCATTTAACGCTCCTCACTGGCCGTTGCAGGCAAAAGAAGAAGACATTCAAAAATTCACGAAGATCTATCGTGAGAAAGGATGGGATGAAATTCGTGAAGCAAGACGGAAGCGGATGGCTAAGTTGGGAATTATCGACTCGAATACAGAGTTTGCCGAATGGGAAAATCGGAAATGGGACGAACTGACAGAGAAGGAAAAAGATGAAGTAGCCTACCGGATGGCCGTTTATGCAGCGCAGGTGCATTGTGTAGATTATAATGTAGGAAAACTGCTGGACTACCTGAAGAAGAACCGTAAGTTGGATAATACGCTTGTCATGTTCTTGTCCGATAACGGTGCTTGTGCCGAGCCATACGCTGAATTGGGAGGCGGGAAAGTGTCTGAAATCAACAATCCGGCTTGTAGCGTGTTCCCTTCTTACGGAAGAGCATGGGCACAGGTTTCCAATACTCCGTTCCGTAAATACAAATGCCGTTCTTATGAAGGAGGTATTTCTACCCCTCTCATCGTGTCGTGGAAAAGCAATCTGAAGAATAAGAAAGGTGAATGGTGCCGTGTTCCCGGTTATCTGCCGGACATTATGCCGACCATCCTGGAAGCAACAGGAGCCGCCTATCCGGAAACTTATCACGGCGGAAACAAAATATATCCATTGGTAGGCAGTAGCCTTTTCCCTGCTATTCAAAAGAAAGCAGACTCTATCCATGAATATATGTATTGGGAACATCAGAACAATAGAGCGATCCGCTGGGGAAACTGGAAAGCAATCCGCGACGAAAAAGGAAAAGAGTGGGAATTGTACGATGTGGTTAAAGACCGTACCGAACGTAACAATCTGGCAGAACAGCACCCTGAAGTGCTTACCAAGTTAGTTGCCGAATGGGAGAAATGGGCGAATGCAAACTTTGTATTACCGAAACATCCGAAGAAATAAATAAAGGAGGAACACAAAATGAATAAATTACTAGTAAGTGCATCCGTAGCCTTGGGAGCTACCAGCCTGTCTTTCGCCCAGCAAACGGAAAAACCGAACTTCCTATTGTTCATAGCCGACGATTGTTCTCATTATGACTTGGGCTGTTATGGCAGTGTTGATTCGAAGACTCCGAATATCGACCATTTTGCCACACAGGGAGTACGCTTCACACAAGCCTATCAGGCTGTTCCGATGTCATCGCCTACCCGCCATAATCTATATACTGGTGTATGGCCTGTACGTAGCGGGGCTTACCCTAACCATACTTGTGCCAATGAAGGCACATTGAGCGTTGTACATCATCTGCAACCGTTGGGTTATAAAGTCGCGTTGATCGGGAAATCGCATATTGCCCCGAAATCAGTATTTCCTTTCGACCTTTATGTACCTCCTTTGAAAGGTGGGGACTTGAATTTTGAAGCAATTCAGAAATTTATTTCCGATTGCAAGGCGAAAGGCGAACCTTTCTGTCTGTTTGTAGCCTCCAATCAACCGCATACTCCTTGGAATAAAGGCGATGCCTCTCAATTTAATGCGGACAAACTGACACTGCCTCCTATGTATGTAGATATTCCCCAGACTCGCGAGTTGTTTACCCATTATCTGGCAGAGATCAATTATATGGACCAGGAATTCGGCAATGTCCTTTCTATTTTAGATCAGGAAAAAATGACGGATAAATCAGTTGTCGTATATTTGAGCGAACAAGGCAACAGCCTGCCTTTTGCCAAATGGACTTGTTATGATGCGGGGGTACACTCTGCCTGTATCGTTCGTTGGCCGGGAGTGGTTAAGCCGGGAAGCGTAAGTGACGCGTTGGTAGAATACGTAGATATTGTCCCTACTTTTGTCGATATAATAGGAGGAAAGCCGCAGGCGAAAGTGGATGGCGAAAGCTTTAAACCGGTATTGACAGGCAAGAAGAAAGCACACAAGAAATATTCTTTCTCCCTTCAGACCACGAGAGGCATCAATGCCGGATCGCCTTATTATGGCATCCGTTCGGTATACGACGGCCGATACAGATATATTGTCAATCTCACTCCGGAAGCTACTTTCCAGAATGTTGAAACAAAATCTCCTTTGTTTAAAGAGTGGAAAAGTCTGGCGGAAACGGATAGTCATGCAAAAGCGATGACGACTAAATACCAGCATCGTCCGGCTATCGAATTGTATGATGTGAAGAACGACCCGTATTGTATGAAAAATCTGGCGGAGGACGCGAAACAAGCTTCTACCATCAGCCGCTTGGATAAAGAGTTGAAACGCTGGATGAAGGATTGTGGAGACGAAGGACAACCGACCGAAATGCGTGCCTTCGAACACATGCCGGGAAAGAGAAAATAAGCCGTCACACATCAAAACGAATGAAACACAGAATGTAATTTATAAATCGTATATCATGAAAAAAGAATTTTTTGGTTTGCTTTGTGGATGTACTCTGCTTCCGGCATTTCTTCATGCGCAGACAGAGCGTCCTAATATTGTGATTGTATTGGCCGACGATTTGGGTTGGGGTGATGTAGGATTTCATGGTAGTGAAATCAAGACTCCCTGTCTGGATGCTCTGGTGGGCGAAGGAGTGGAACTCGAACGCTTCTACACTTCTCCCATCAGTACGCCTACCCGTGCGGGACTGATGACGGGACGTTACCCGAACCGGTTTGGTGTCCGTTCGGCTGTTATTCCGCCCTGGCGTGAGGACGGACTGGATGAGAATGAAGAAACGATGGCCGATATGCTGGCACGTAACGGATATAAGAACAGAGCCATTATTGGTAAGTGGCATCTGGGACATACCAAGAAAGTGCATTATCCGATGAATAGGGGCTTTTCGCATTTCTATGGTCATCTGAACGGTGCGATAGATTATTTCGACCTGACGCGTGAAGGTGAACTGGACTGGCACAACGACTGGGAAACCTGCCACGATAAAGGATATTCTACCGAATTGATAACCAAAGAAGCCATCCGCTGTATCAATGCATACGAGAAAGAAGGTCCGTTTATGTTGTATGTGGCCTATAATGCACCTCATACACCTTTGCAGGCACAGGAAAAAGATATAAAACTCTATACTGACAATTTCGACAGCCTGACACCGAAAGAACAGAAGAAAGTGACTTATAGTGCAATGGTTTCCTGTATGGACAGGGGAATCGGTGCTATTGTAGATGCCTTGAAGAAGAAAGGTATTATGGACAACACTTTCTTTATCTTCTTTAGTGATAACGGCACTGCCGGTGTTCCGGGATCTTCATCAGGACCTTTGCGTGGACATAAATTTGACGAGTGGGACGGAGGGGTACATGCACCGGCTGTTCTTTATTGGAAGAAGGCAGAGAAACAATATAAGAACTTGAGCTCACAAGTGACAGGTTTTGTTGACCTTGTTCCCACATTGAAAGATTTGGTAGGAGATCACAGCCGTCCGAAACGTGAATATGACGGCATCAGCATCCTCCCTGTATTAAACGGTAAAAAGACCTGTATCGACCGCGATTTTTATCTGGGACACGGAGCAGTAGTCAATAAAGACTATAAGCTGATAAGAAAAGGTATGAAACCGGGACTGGATTTGAAACAGGACTTCCTGGTTGATTATAAAACAGATCCTTACGAAAAGAAAAATGCCAGCGCTGGAAACGAGAAAATTGTGAAAGCTTTGTATGAGGTTGCCCTGAAATATGACACGATCACTCCTTGTATACCGGAAGTACCTTACGGTAAAGGTCGTGACGGATTCAAAGCTCCTAAAGAATGGAAAGTAGTACGTTGAATCTGTTAACCCTATGAATTGAAAATAATACAAGATGGAAAAATCAATGATTAGTCTATGCCTCTTAGGCGGATTGGCGATAGGAAACGGGTTTGCCCAAACTCCTTCGAAGCCTAATATATTATTAATCATAGCCGATGACTGCTCCTATTACGATATAGGCTGTTTCGGAGCAGTCAACAACAAGACTCCCCATATAGATGCATTGGCTCGACAGGGGATAAAGTTCAACAGTGCGTATAACTCTGTTTCGATGAGTACGCCTACCCGGCATTGTGTTTATACAGGTATGTATCCGATGCATCATGGCGGTTACGCCAACCATAGTTCGGTCAATGCCGATGTAAAATCTCTTCCCACTTATCTGGGAAATCTGGGTTATCGGGTTGGATTGGCCGGGAAGTGGCATATCAAACCTTTGGCTAACTTCCCGTTCGAAGATGTACCGGGATTCCCCAAAGGATGTACAAGCCCAAACACTGACTATCATACCAAAGGTATCGAGAAGTTTATGGAACGTGATGCTTCCCAACCTTTCTGTCTTGTCTTGGCTTCTATTAATTCGCATGCTCCCTGGACAGGTGGTGACGCTTCCGTCTTCGACCGGAAGAAACTTCAGTTGCCGCCACAGTTTATCGACACGGAAGTAACGCGTGAATACTATGCCAGATATTTGGCGGAAGTCGGCCTGCTCGATCAACAGGTGGGGGATGCTATGCAGATTCTGAAAGAAAAGAATCTGCTGCAGAACACTCTTGTCATTTTCATATCCGAGCAAGGTACGCAATTTGCCGGAGCTAAATGGACCAATTGGAGTGCCGGTGTCAAGTCGGCGATGGTGGCTTCTTGGCCGGGTGTTATTAAACCCGGTACGGAGACTTCCGCTATTGTGCAATATGAAGACCTTCTTCCTACATTTATCGATGTTGCAGGCGGAAAGGTGCCTGACGTAATAGATGGAAAGAGTCTGGTAGATGTATTTCAAGGGAAAACAAAGACACACCATAAGTATGCTTATCATGTTCACAACAATGTTCCGGAAGGTCCGGCATATCCAATCCGTTCTATTTCAGACGGACGCTATCGTCTAATCTGGAACTTGACTCCGAAGGAAACATACGTAGAAAAGCATATTGAAAAGGCAGAATGGTATCTCTCGTGGAAAGCACAAGACACGGAACAGGCACATAAAATCATGAATCGCTATAAGAATCGTCCCGAGTTCGAACTATATGATATCAAGAAAGATCCGTTCGAAATGAATAATCTGGCGGATGTGAAGAAATATAGTAAGAAGAAGGCAGAACTGACGATGGAACTGCAAAAATGGATGAAACAGCAAAATGATACCGGAGCTGATAAAGACCGGCCGCGTGCTCCTAAGAATAAGCAGAAGAAAGCAGCCAATGTATAATATTCGTAATGCTACCGCTTGGCTTGCTCTCTGAAAGAGATTTATCTTTTTTATTTCTCATTTCTCATAAAATCTAGATAATGAGTTTATAATCAGTAATATCTGGTATGAGAAATGCTTTCTATACAGGCATTTCTCATACTTTTTACAGATATTTTAACGAAAAAACGGCTATTTCTCATTCGTTTTTCAATGATTTCTCATACATCTGCCCTGTATTCATCCTGCATTTCTCATACATTTCTCATGATGACTGCATAGACGATGGTTGCTGATCTTATTTACATTGAAAACAGATGAAAGGTACTTATCATTCAAACAACCCTATGCCGGCATGTTTTTCATTCGTTATCGTCCAGTTATTGATAGAGCATCTCCATCGTTCCACTAGAGTGACGAGGGTTGCTCACTAGAGTGCATAGATTCGTTCACTGGAGTGAAAAGACTTGTCTACTGGAGTGGAACGATTGAAATGTCAGTCAGATAATCCGGGCATGTCGGTTGGAAAACATGAAGAGATAGGTTATATCATACATAAACTATAGCTTTAATACATTCAATATATGAATAAACTAATCACAATCTCCTCTGCACTTCTTACAGCTGCTGCTGTAAAAGCGCAAACGCCCAATATTGTATTTATATTGGCGGATGATTTGGGTTATGGAGACATCTCGGCCTTTAATCCCGAATCTAAAATCCATACTCCTAACATTGACAAACTGGCCGAGCACGGGATTGCCTTTACGGATGCCCATGCTTCTTCCGCTTTATCCACTCCTTCCAGATATTCTCTTCTGACCGGAAGATATCCGTGGCGAACTAAGCTGAAACGAGGTGGTCTTGATGGCGATTCGCCTGCAATGATTGATCCTGAACGTTGCACAATCGCACAGATGTTTTCTGCCAATGGATATAATACTGCTTGTATTGGCAAATGGCATTTGGGCTGGAGTTGGGGATATACAGGAAATGGCAGAAGCATGAAAGATATAGATTTCTCGCTTCCGATCAAAAACGGACCTACCGACAGAGGATTTAATTACTATTTCGGCATACCGGCATCATTGGATATTTCTCCTTATGTATATGTAGAGAATGATGAAGTGACCTCCATCCCCGATCATGTGATAGAACCCCAAAAGAAGAATCTGGCTTTACTGATGCACGGAGGATTGGCAGGGGCCGATTTCAAGCCGGAAGAATGTTTTCCCAACATCATTCGTCATAGCCTGAACTACATCAATGAGCAGAAAGACAGCAAGAAACCATTCTTTTTATATTTGCCTATTACTGCTCCTCACACCCCTATATTGCCTTCGAAAGAGTTTCAGGGCAAAACCAGTATCGGTCCTTATGGCGATTTCGTAGTCATGATAGACGACATGGTGCGCCAAATCGTAAAAACATTAAAGAAGAACAAGCAACTGGATAATACCATCATTGTCTTTGCTTCGGATAATGGGTGTGCCGGTTATATCGGCGTGAAAGATATGGAAAAGAAAGGACATTTTCCTAGTTACATCTACAGAGGCTACAAAAGCGATATTTACGAAGGTGGACACAGAATTCCCCTTATTGTCTCCTGGAAAGGAAAATATGGGAAAGAGACAAACAATTCTTTAGTCTCATTGATAGACTTTTATGCCACTTTTGCCCAAATGCTTAACCACAATTTGGAGACAGAAGAAGCTGTTGACAGTTACAGTATGTGGCCGATATTGAGTAAGAAAGGTGCTTCTGCGCGTAAAGACTTGGTGCACGAAGCGGGAGAGGGGTATTTGTCTTTGCGTACTTCCCAACTGAAATTGGTGTTCTACGGAGGTTCGGGTGGCTTTTCTTATCCTGTCAAACCTTCTGATGTGGCGAAGTTCCCTCCGATGCAATTGTTTGATATCGTGAAAGATCCTTCGGAAAAAGAAAACATTATCGGTGATAAGCGTTACGAAAATGAGGTGAAAGAAATGAAACGGGCTATGAAGCAATATGTAGAGAATGGCCGTTCTACTCCTGGTGAAAAAGTATCGAATGATACGAAGAATAGTTGGAATCAGGTAAAGATCTTCATGCAGGAAGAGGAGGGAATATAATATACTGTATACTTTTTTACTAGTAGGCATGGATTACACGGATCTTACGGAAAGAGAATAAACTTGTCCCTATTAATCCGTGTAATTCGTGCCTGAATGATGTTAGTCAGTGAGCAAAGGTGCTGGGAAGGTACGCATTGCTCCACTCAAACGCGGATAAGTTTCCCAGATGTCATCTTGAGTCGGATCATCTAAGTAGCGTGTATCTTTGGTCTTTTTAAGTAATTTGTCCATTTCTTTACGGAGATTATTTAGCTTTTCAGTGCATTTACCATTTCCAACTAAATTATGAAGGCAACCGGGATCGGTAGATACATTATACAATTCTTCATAAGGTCGTTTCCCTGCTGCTTTCAGAAAATAAGGATATATTTCTCTGTCATCTCTGTTGCTGACAATGAAGTCCCATGCCGGACATTGGTCTATGTCGTAATAAGCACTATGCATTGCTTCTAGTTTCCCTTTTTTATCAATAGCGCAAGGGTCACCTGCAGGCCATCTCTCCGGACGGAAGTTTCTGATATAAAGAAAATCTTTTGTTCTTAATGCACGGCTCGGATATCCCCAATTATTATATCGCGCAGAAGCATGACGTTCTCTTCCTGCAAAAACCATCGTTCTTCCTGTGTCTTTTCTCTTTTTTTGAAGATAGGGTAGTAGACTGATACCTATCATTTGCCCTTTATTTGGTATACCGACTGCATCAAGGATCGTTGGGGCCAAATCGACGCCACTTACAAATTCATCGCTGATACCTCCTTCGTTAATCTTACCTATCCAGCATATAGCCATTGGAATATGGATACCATATTCAAAACAAGTTGCTTTGGCTGCGGGGAAAGGCATTCCATTGTCTGCCATGACAATAATCAGGGTATTCTCTAATTCGCCCTCTTCTTTCAATGTGTCAAGGATACGGGATAATTGGCTGTCGTACCATTCTATTTCCGTTCCATAGTCTAATAAATCTCCTTTTATGGCCTCCTTATCGGGAAGAAAAGAAGGAACTTTTGCATCGGTCAGTTTTCTATTGGCTTTTTTCCAGCTATTCTTTTCATAAGGACGATGCGGCTCACGTGAACCGACCCAGAAATAGAAAGGCTGTTTCTCCTTTCTGGCGTGGAGAAATTCTTTAAAGTTTTGATAATAATCGGTATTGGACACTCCTTTGAAAGGAGGTTGAATGTGTCTTTTATTGTATTCCGGACCTGCAGGGTTATGCTTTCGTCCCGATATTTTCCAGTCGCCGGGGCCCCATCCTTTCCCTGTGCAGCCAACATGATAACCTGCTTCCGCCAAAATATCAGGAAAGCATTTATATTCGGCAGGGAAGGAGGAAGCATGAGTGCCTGCTTCTGCTATTTGCCAGGGATAAAGTCCGGTTAAGATAGAAGCTCGCGAAGGGCTGCTTCCAGGAGAAGTAACGAACGCATTGTTGAATAACCAGCCGTTACGGGCTACAAAATCAAATGCCGGTGTTTTAGCTATGGGTGAACCATAGGCCGATGCGTGCGGGTAAGACTGGTCGTCAGAAATGACAAATAGTATGTTGGGTCTGTTGGTTTCGGCTGCATTGAGTGACGGAATTACTAAGGGACCGACTAAGGTGGATAAGAAGATATGCTTGCTGTTCATAAAAATCTCCTTTAAATGAAACATTGCTCTCTGACTGATGACAATGGGAGAGCTTTCTTATTATAAATGAAAATACAGCACCTCGAATTTAAAAATTCAAAGGTGCTGTCTTGATATTCAACAAGGAAAAGAGTATTTATTTAATTTGCTATTTCCTATTTATTCAGAGAGTTACAGATCTGTTGGTTGATTTCTCTGACTTTAGCTTCATAATTCTTTAGAGAAGCGCATGAGAGCAACGCTTTTGTTGCTTTTTCTGAAGAAAGGGCTTACCTTTGCGAGATAATTTAATACAAGTGTTTATGAATACAGATTTTGATTATGAGATTGTCCCTCGGGGTTATGCTCATTGCTTCAACGACAACTGCTCTAAATCTGGTAGCTGCCTGCGTCATTGTGTTGCACAGCATTGTACGGCCGATGTTCCTTTCATTACTATTTTGAGTCCGGCTTGTTTTCCCGCGACTTCTGCCGGATGTGCTTATTTCGCTCCTATCCGGAAAATGCGTGTGGCATGGGGAGTGAAAAACCTCTTCGGTGACCTTCCTTACAATAAAGCCTCCGATATCCGTAATCAGGTTATCGTTTACTTCGGTCGTACGCACTATTACCGAATCTATCGCAAGGAACGTTTTATCTCTCCTGAAGACCAACAAGTTATAAGCCGTATATTCGCTAATAACGGCATTGTCGAGACGCCCGTCTTTGATTCGTATTCGGAAGTCTATAAGTGGTGATTTGTTTCTCGGTGTGAAACAGTTTGTTGTACTAAATCCCGCATACGTTTTAGCTAAAGTTTAGCTATATGTATGCGGGATTCCTTTTTTTTGCTGAACTTTAGCGGTGACATAACCAATGTTCCACTAAATACCTCCATCACTATGGCCAATATTGTTCAGCGTGCTTGTTTCTCCATTCCAGAGTTTGAGCAAAGATACTAAAAATTTTCGAAAGAACTCCAAGTCCGTCAGTATTCCCCAGGTAGCATCAGTGCTTATTGTCACAAGTTATCTGCCATCTGCCTTCATTTCAGAAAGCTTCCCGAGTCCTTGACAGCAGATGATTGCCGTGATTACTTCAGCATGCTCCTTTCTCGCAGCCCTTCACCCGGTCTGAGTTATTTCAAACATACCGTTTATAGCTTACGCTGCTATCGTAAAATGATGGGTCTTTCCTCTTTTACAGTTCCTCTTCCGAGTATCCGCAAGGATAAAAAGCTTCCCATCGTGTTATCTCAGGACGAAATCCGTCGTTTATTGTCTGTCACTTCCAGCATACGCAGCAAGGCTATCTTT
>ERZ791822.371-NODE-371-length-28171-cov-8.337708_pt1 | contig 28171 bp, 20 predicted proteins | sample MGYA00510299_ERZ791822 | MGnify/ENA primary metagenome ERZ791822 (study PRJEB30046, sample SAMN00791945) | human gut metagenome | study: EMG produced TPA metagenomics assembly of the A metagenome-wide association study of gut microbiota in type 2...
GCCCTTCTGGAGAGTGCCCTTCGACGAGTCGATGCCGATTAGCTTTGCCGGAGTTTCTGAAGCCATACGGACAGCATCCGCAAGAGGTATAGCAGCTTTTTTTACCATTTCTATGATGTTCTGGAGACGGACTTAAAACGAAGCAATGTAAACTATGGATTAGGGATTTGCTTTTCAAGTGATTTTCTTGTATTTTTGTTTTAAACCTGATTCTTATGGATACGATTGTTATCAATGATTTATTCTCGGCAATATTCAATGTGTTGTATTTCGCTGTAATATTAGCAACGATTTTTATTGTTATTTTGGATAATCGTAATCCTGTTAAAACAATGGCGTGGATTTTAGTCCTTTTTTTTCTTCCAATAGTAGGACTTGTTTTCTATTTCTTTTTCGGGCAAAATACGCGTAAAGAAAGGCTGATTAGCCGTAAAGGATATTCTAGGTTGAATAAGCGTCCTTTAGCTGAATATCAGGCTCAGGAATCGTTGAAGGAGCAGACTGGTAAAAGCCATTTAATGTCCTTCTTCACTCGTGTCAATAATGCATGGGCATTTGGTGGAAATACAGTAAGTATTTATACAGATGGCTATTCCATGCTACAGGCTTTAATGCATGAAATCAGTTTGGCACGGCACCATATTCATTTACAGTTTTACATATTTGAAGATGATGCTATTGGACGTTTATTGCGTGATCTGTTAATTGATAAAGCAAGACAAGGGGTGAAAATCCGTTTATTATATGATGATGTGGGATGTTGGCGGGTAGACTCTATGTTTTATGACCAGATGCTGTGTGAAGGCATCGAAGTGCAAAGCTTTTTAAAGGTCCGTTTCCCTCGATTCACCAGTAAAGTAAATTATCGAAATCATCGGAAAATAGCCATTATTGATGGTCGTATCGGATTTATCGGAGGAATGAATATTGCAGAGCGATATATAAAAGGCTTCTCTTGGGGCATATGGAGAGATACACATGTACGTATGGAGGGGAAAGGGGTATATGGCTTGCAAAGCGCTTTTTTGACAGACTGGTTTGCTATTGACCGAACTCTGTTGACGTCTGCTGAGTATTTCCCTAAGATGAAAGATAATGGAAGTGCCATTGCACAAGTAGTAACGTCCGATCCTGTGGGAGAGTGGCATGAGATTATGCAAGGGCTGATGAAAGCAGTATGTAGTGCTCGGCATTATTTTTATGTTGAAACTCCCTATTTCCTTCCAACGGAAGAGGTCATGACTGCTCTTCAGATAGCAGCTTTAGGAGGTGTAGATGTACGTATTATGCTGCCTAAGCGTGCTGATACGTTTATAACGCATAAAGGTTCTCTATCATATCTGGATGAGCTTATGAAGGCTGGAGTGAAGGTCTATTTATATAAGAAAGGTTTCTTGCATTCTAAGCTGTGGGTTTCTGATGACGAATTTGCTTCGGTTGGATCGACGAATATGGATTTCCGCAGTTTTGAGCATAACTTTGAAGCCAATGTCTTTTTTTATGATAAGGACACTGTAAAAACGCTGAAAAATGTCTTTTTGGACGATCAAAAACATTGTCTGTTGTTATCACGTAAAATATGGGAACAGCGTTCGTGGAAAAATAAAGTAATGGAATCGGTTGTACGTTTATTAGCGCCTTTATTGTAGAAGGGTAAGATGAATGCAGGATATTAAAAACTATCACAGTTTTTTCGTGTGATTCACATAAAACAGCCTTATCAGTTCCATCTTTCAGGATAATGATAAGGCTGTTTGTATATTCTTTATTTATTAACGGAAGAATGAGAAATTTACACTTCCATAATGTCGATGTTCTATGAAGTGCGGATGGTTCTCGAAATTTTGGTCTTTTCCATGCTCCAGAACGAAGATTCCGTCTTCTTTCAATAGATTATACTCAAAAATTTTATCAGGTATTGTTATCAGCTCTTTTAAAGCATATGGAGGATCTGCAAATATGAAATCGAACTGTTCATTGCATCTCTCTATGTATTTAAATACATCTCCACGAAGAGGAAGACATTTGTCTGTTTTTACTTCATTCATTACTTTGCAAATGAAGGCATGATGCTGTGGATCTTTCTCTACTGAAATAACGCGTTCGCATCCGCGAGAAACAAGTTCTATACTGATACTACCTGTACCGGCAAAAAGGTCGAGTACTGTCGTTCCCTCAAAATCAATATAATTGTTTAATACATTGAAAAGATTTTCTTTTGCAAAATCGGTTGTCGGACGAGCTTTGAAAGTATGAGGGACATCAAAGCGGCGCCGTTTGTAAATGCCACTGATTACTCGCATATAAGTAAAGCTTGTATGTCAAACGGAATATCTTCTATACGTGAAGTGTGTGACGTATTGAATTCCGCTTGAGGATTAATAATAAAGATTCGTCGAAGATATTCTTTAAGCTGGTTTTGTACTTGCTGACGATAAGCTACATTGTCTCCCGTAAGATGTAATTCATCATGTTCCTGATCATACCCTAATTGTTTCCATATGTTCAGCAAATAGTAACTGCAATCACCAGTATTGTTTATTGTATAAGAATTTGCCAATTGTAATCTGCCCTTATCCAAGGCAAATGTATCCATACTATTCCCATGAATATTGGCATATAATTTCTTGTTGTTGCCCAGTTTACTACGATTTGTAAGATATTCTATTTGTGGACTTATTGTAGAGAAAAAACGGGCATTAGGAAGTTGTTCTGACAGAAACAAATGTGTTAACTTGTCTATCGTAAACAGAATGACTAAATTGCTCTTTCCTAATACGTTGCATAGTATTATTTCATTATTCTGTTTGCGGAAGTTTTGATAGAAGATAGTTTCCATCTGCTCGTCTTCGAATAATTCTAATGGGACAGAGGTATAACGGGCAGTATGAATAAGAATATTGACCTGGCGATATGTGTATTTCAACTCTGCTGTTTGAGCTAGAAAAGCTTTAACATTTGCAGCCATCGACTGTTGAGTATTGACAGCGAATGTCTGAAAATAGAAATCACATTCTTCTAAAGGGTTATAGACAGAAAAAGAAAATCCATCCGTACTAAGACGGATGGATAATGTATATTGGCTTGATTTTGTAAAATCAATATTACCGTTGGTCATAAATAATTATTCCCAGTTACCAGCGTTGTTATTAGGCTGTTCGATATCACCAACTCTCAAACCGCAATATTTGCCAAGTTTTTCCTGAGTATCTTTCAAGTTGATTAATTCTTGTCTGTTCAAGTCGCTCAGATATACATCATAAGAAACTTGAGCCTGGAACAAGTTCAATGGTGCACCAGACTTAGTAGTATCTTTGCGGATTGCCATTTCGAATTTAGCTCCGTTTCCATAAGGAACGAAAGACAATGAGTCAGGATTAAATCCTTTGCTGAAAATTGTATCCATTACAGCTACCCACATAGTATCACGACGGAAGTTCTGTAAACCAGCTTTTTCTACTTCGCTCCAGTTACCAGTCTTTTTAGCTTTGTTTATCAATTCCATTGCCTTCTTTTCAGTCATACCGTTGTTCAACTGATCGTCAGTCAAAGCACCAACTTTCATAATGAACGGTAATTTTGCTGTTTTTACGAAGTCGATAAGAGAATCGAAACTTGCAGTATATGCACCAGCATGTACTGTACGATATTCCTGCTGTGCTTTACGGATATCGATTAAGCGTGCAATAATAGCGTCTTCGCGGACTTTTTTCTCTTTGTCGAAATTGATAGGACCCATAATACTACCGTAGCAGATGTATACCAAAACAACGGCACAGGCAGCTAACACAAGATTAATAACTGTTTTCATGATAATATTTGTTTTTTTAGTTTATATTCGTAGCGCAAAAATAAAATAAATAACTTGAACCACGTCAAAGTTATATGAACTTTTTATAGGATATTTATGTTAAATAATGATTTATCGCAGCAAATTAAACGAAATTTTTTCTATAAACCAACAAGTGAGCAAGAAATTACTATTGAATCTTTTATAAATTTCTTATTTTCTCCGAAAAGCGATACTATTTTCTTGCTGAAGGGCTATGCTGGAACAGGTAAAACTGCTTTAATCAGCGCGTTGGTAAAGACGCTTGACCAGTTGAAACAGAAGTGTGTATTATTGGCTCCTACCGGTAGGGCTGCTAAAGTCTTTTCTCATTATGCTGGGCATTCTGCATATACTGTTCATCGTAAGATTTATCGTCAGCGTAGCTTTTCTAATGAACTGGATAACTTTGTTATAAATTCCAATCTGCATCAGCATACTTTGTTTATTGTAGATGAAGCTTCTATGATTGCCAATGAGGGACTTTCAGGGGGCATGTTCGGATCCGGACGTTTGTTGGATGATTTGATACAATATGTTTATTCAGGAGAGGGATGCCGGCTAATGCTGATAGGAGATACAGCACAGCTGCCTCCGGTAGGTGAAGAGGAAAGCCCTGCATTGTCTGTACCTATGCTCGAAGGATATGGCCTTGAGGTTATGGAACATTGTCTGACAACGGTAGTACGCCAGGGACAAGATTCTGGAATATTGTATAATGCAACATTGCTTCGTCGGTGTATAGCCGAAGAAGAGTATTTTTCTTTGCCCCAGATCAGGCTAAAAGGATTTTCTGATATAAAAACTATTTCTGGAGGAGAGTTGATTGATGCTATAAATGAGTGCTATGATAAAGTGGGAATGGACGAAACGATGATTATCTGTCGTTCGAACAAACGTGCTAATTTGTATAATAAAGGGATACGTAATACCATATTATATAGGGAAGATGAACTGAACACAGGGGATTTGTTGATGGTGGCTAAAAATAATTATTATTGGGGGACGGAGTGTAAAGAGTTGGATTTTATAGCGAATGGGGATATTGCTGTTGTTCGTCGTGTTCGTCGGATTCGTGAAATGTATGGTTTTCGTTTTGCTGATGTTGTTTTATGTTTTCCAGATTATGGAGATTTAGAACTGGAAGTAAAGATTTTATTAGACACCTTGCATTCTGACTCTCCTGCCTTGACAAAAGAACAGAGCGACTGTCTGTTTCATGCAGTGCTTGAGGATTATAGTGATATAAGCGTTAAGCGTGAACGGATGAAAAAAATAAAGGAAGATCCGTGGTATAATGCACTTCAAGTAAAATATGCTTATGCTGTAACTTGTCATAAGGCACAAGGAGGGCAGTGGCAGCGTGTATTTATTGATCAGGGTTATATGACGGAAGAAATGCTTACTCCAGATTATTTTCGTTGGCTATATACAGCCTTTACTCGTGCAACCGACATTCTTTATTTAGTGAATTGGCCCAAAGAGCAGATTGAAGAAGAGTAGTTTGATTATATTACGATGGGTCTTGAGTTCTATATATATTTGTTTTGCACTGAGTTTTTGGATAAATAAGAGCTGTGAGTTCTTTAAGAATTGTGTCGAGTAATTTGTACGTTGATGGTTTCTAGGATTTTTGCAAATACTGCCTTTTATGGCAGTGTTTAACTATAATGCATCTACTAAGTGATGTAATCTGAAAATCTTATATTGAATTTTTATTCCTGATATTTGGGAGATAATGATTTGTTTGACAGTATGCTAATAAGTGTTTCCCATAATCCCTAAAAAATAGGATGAAATCTTATGGAAAATGTCTTGGTGATATAATGGAAGACTTTGTATAAATTTTCTAACTTTTCCGCCTTCTTTCTGGGAGTTTTTTCGTTATTTTTGCAATACAACAGTATAAAATAAAAATTATGATAGACGAACTATTAGAATACAATCGTGCATTTGTGGGGAAAAAAGGTTACGAAAAGTATTTAACGAATAAATATCCTGACAAAAAGATTGCTATTGTCACTTGTATGGATACCCGTTTGGTTGAATTGATTCCGGCTGCTCTTGGATTGAAAAATGGTGATGTAAAAATGATAAAAAATGCTGGAGGTACGATAACTCATCCCTTTGGAAGTGTAATGCGTAGTTTGCTGGTGGGTATTTATGAACTTGGGGTAGAAGAGGTGATGATAATTGGGCATACAGATTGTGGTGCACAGCACATGGATAGTAAGGTAATGCTCCGGCATATTAAGGAACACGGGGTAACTGATGAACAATTGGAAATGATGCAGTATTGCAATGTTGATTTACATTCTTGGTTGAGTGGCTTCGATAATGTGGAACAGTCTGTCAGAGGAAGTGTTCATTTGGTGAAGCATCATCCACTAGTACCTAAGGATGTCACTGTCCGTGGATTTATCATTGATTCGCAGACTGGAGAGTTGACTGAGTTTAAGAATATTGATTAAAGAGTCTGGCTTTTTCCTATATCAATCATAGGTATAAAGAAATATTAGCGTTTGAGATAAAGAGAAGGATATACTAAAATGATTATTGGGAGTTTAGCCCGTAATTCTCAAATAAAGAAATAGCCGCATCAAATTAATGATACGGCTATTTGTATTAATAGGATGTCTTGATATTCAGCTAAAAATTACTTTCCAGAACGTAATTTTAGAAGACTATAGTGTTGGTAACTGTAAAATTACCGTTCTGCTTCTATTGTATAAGTGAAACTGTCTGCGCGATAGTAACCTATGTTATATTCTATAGGTACTTGATTGACGTCATATACAAAGCGTTCACGAATTAGTATTGGATCTGTTGTTTTTATATCGAGTTTTTCAGCTATGCGTTCTCCTGCCAGACTTGCAGATATTTTTTCTTTGCTGGTTTTTACAATAATGCCATAATCTTTTTCCAGTAACTCATATAGAGGACGTGTAAAATCCTCTTCTCCTGTAAGTGGCATTTTAGGATTAAAATAAGAAATGAAATATACGAAAGGATATTCTTTCTTTCCTCTTACTCTTTCTAGTACAATACATTTTACTGCATGCTCAGGATCAATATTGAAGAAATTACAAATTTCTTCTGATGGTTTTTTCCAACTGATATGAAGTTCAAAATTACGTATTTCGATACCGAGCATCTTCATCTCTTGTGAAAAGCTCAACCAATTTTTTACTCCGCCTACTATGCCTTTTTGAGCAACTTTTGTGCCAACACCTTTTTTGCGTATCAACAAACCTTCAAATACCAATTTATTGATAGCTTGTCTGAGTGTATTGCGCGAAATATTTAATCTTTCGGATAAATCAACTTCGTTAGGAAGAAATTTCCCATTTTTATACTCCTCTGATTCAATAAGCTTTCGAAGTATCTCTTCAGCTTGCACATGCAAGGGTTTGCTGCTGGCATGATCTAATTTCATATGTGCGATAGTTTTATTCTTCTGCAAATATAATAGAAAAAAACTTCTTAAACTATTGTTGGATGTAAAATTTTATTTATATATTTGCACAATATATGTTATGTATGAACAAGTATGTAATTTCTAGTAGCCTTATGAACCTTAATTAAGGTTGAGATTATGAGAAAAATCAATTTGTAGGCAATTAAATTTAATAAATGAATAGACACATGAACATTAGTTTGAAAAAAGTTTTTCTTTTGTTTTTGGGGGTATTTTCATTTTTTTCTTGCAAAAATGAAGAAAACACCGTTGTAGAAAATTTATCTCAGTATGTAGAGCCACGTATTGGTACGGCTCATTGTCGTTGGTTTCATTTTGCACCTGGAGCAATGCCATTCGGTATGGCAAAACCTGCTCCTTCTACTGATGGTAGTCTTGGAAATAAGTCCGGTTGGGAGGCTACTGGATATGATTATCGTGATAACACTATTGAAGGTTTTCCTTGTTTGCATGAGTTTCAGATTGGAGGAATATCGTTGATGCCAACTGTCGGAGAACTGCTTACTGTGCCAGGATTGCCTTCTGATACTATTAAGACGGGATATCGTTCTCGTTTCAGTCATGAAAATGAGGTGGTTAAGCCAGGATATTATTCAGTACTGTTGGATGATTATCAGATTCAGGCAGAGCTGACAGCTACAGAGCGTGTTGCTTTTCAACGCTTTACTTTCCCGCAAGGTCAGGAAAAACATATATTATTTAATATAGGTAATCGGCAGGGAGAAAGTGGAGCTGTTAAGGATGCTTATGTAGTTTATAATCAGGATGGAACAGTTGAAGGATGGGTGATAACAGAGCCTGAATATGTAAAGAAATACCAGCCAGGAGCAGTTGTACCTTTGTATTTTTCCGCTGTACTTGACAAAGAACCGCTCGATTATGGTGCATATAATGGAAATGTCCAACAGTCAGGTGTTCGTGAGTCAAAAGGTGTAGGAGCTGGCATGTATTTTTCTTTTGCTTCAGAAAATCAGGAAATCGTAACAGCTAAGATAGGCTTATCATATACTTCAGTCGAAAATGCCAGGTTAAATTTACAGCAAGAAGCTTCAGATTTAGACTTTGATCGTGCTAAAGAACGTGCACAAGCTACTTGGGAGGACTATTTAGGACGCATACGGGTTGAAACGGAATGTAGGGAAGATAAAGTGAAGTTCTATACCGGACTTTATCACGCCTTGTTGGGGCGTGGTTTGGCAAGCGATGTAAATGGAGCTTATCCTCGGAATGATGGTTCTGTGGGGCAGTTACCTATGAAGGAAGGTACTCCTTTATATAATATTTATAATACAGATGCCGCATGGGGAGCCCAATGGAACTTGTCTCAGCTGTGGATATTGGCTTATCCGGAATATATGTCAGAATATATAAGCAGCCATTTGCAGGCATATAAAGATGCTGGTTGGCTTGCTGATGGATTGGCTAATAACCGTTATGTTTCTGGTGTAGGAACTAATTTGTTGAGTACGATTATAGCTGGCGCTTATGAATGTGGAATTCGTGACTTTGATACGAAAACAGCTTATGAAGCATGTCTAAAAAATGAGTTGGAAGGTAAGAACAGACCTTTTGGAGCAGGAAAAGTAAATACGACAGAGTTTGTCAAGTATGGATATGTTCCTCATCAGGATACAGGTGAAGGCTATCATGAAACCTTTATGTTTTCAGCATCACATACGTTGGAGTATTCTTATAGTGCCTGGGCTGTTGCACAGTGGGCTAAGCAGTTAGGTGATGAAGCTCACTATAGTCAGCTGATGGATTTGTCAAAAGGATGGGAACGCCTTTATGACTCTTCATGCAATTTTATTCGTCCGAAAAAAGCAGATGGAAAATTTGTAGATAATTTTGACCCTATGCAGGTTTGGCGAGGTTTTCAGGAAGGCAATGCTTGGCAATATACTTTTTATGTGCCGCACGATGTAAAAAGCTTGGTGGCTAAAATGGGTGCAGATGAATTTAATCTACGTCTGGACAGTATCTTTACGATTTCTCAAAAGAAGATTTTTAGTGGTGGAACAGAAGTCGGTGCTTTTGCAGGATTACAAACTTTATATAATCAGGGTAATCAGCCTTGCTTACATATCTCGTGGCTTTTTAATGAATCTGGTCGCCCGTCGCTGACACAGAAATGGGTTCGTGCAATCTTGAATGAATTTTATGGCACAGATGGTATTCATGGATATGGATATGGTCAGGATGAAGATCAGGGACAACTAGGAGCGTGGTATGTGATTTCATCTATTGGACTGTTTGATGTGAAAGGACTGACGGATGAGAATCCTTCTTTTGCTCTGGGAGCTCCTCTGTTTGATAAAGTAACTATTCGTTTAAGCGATAAATATTATTCAGGAAAAGAGTTCGTTATCACGACTTCAGGGAATGAAAAGGGAACTTCTTATGTGCAGCAATATTCTTTAAATGGACAACAGTTGCACGAACCTCGTATCCCATTCTCTGAAATTGTAAAAGGTGGACGTTTGGATATTCAGATGGGGAATTCTCCAAAGGATAATTATTAAAAACCATCGCTTAAATTTAATAGTGTTTGCTTGTGAAAAAGTAAACTGATAAAATAGTATTTATATGAATATAAGACGATTATTAGGAGCAGGTGTGATATGGTTGGGAATGTCTGTTCCAGCAATAGCATCTTTAGTGATAAAAAATGTGGAAATCACATCTCTTCCGGCTTTATATAAGTCGGATAGTGGTTTACAGCAGCGAGTTTGGATAAACATTGTGCATGAAGGTGATGTTGAGCCTATAGTTCTTCAAGTTGGGTGAAGTTACTAAAAAGGTGAAATTACATTCCGGAGAGAATAATTTTTATATAGAAATTCCAGAGGTAAGTCAAGCACAGGAAGATGTATTGACTGTGAAGCAAGGTAGGGAAATACTTTATACTGAACCTATAAAGATAAATCCGGTCCGTCATTGGCAAATGAATCTGGTGCAACATACACACACAGACATTGGCTATACCCGTTCTCAAATGGAAATATTGACGGAACATTTACGTTATATTGATTATGCACTGGATTATTGTGACGCTACCGATAATTATCCGGAGCCGGCAAAGTTTCGTTGGACTTGTGAAATTTCATGGGCTGTCAGCGAATATTTAAAATGCCGTCCGGCGGAGCAGATTGCGCGCTTGAAACAAAGAGTCAAAGAGGGGCGTATCGAGTTTGCTACGATGTATCTTAATTTTGACGAATTGCCAGATGAGCAAACTTTGGCTGCATCATTGGCTCCTCTTAAGCAGTTCCGTCAGCATGGAATGCGTGCGGAGTTGGCGATGCAAGATGATGTAAATGGTATCGGTTGGTGCTTTAGTGAATATTTTGCTGATGCGGGAGTGAAATATTTGAATATGGGTACCCATGGACATCGTGCTCTGATTTGTTTTGATAAGCCGACCGTATTTTGGTGGGAATCTCCTTCAGGAAAGAAAATGCTGGCTTATCGTGCAGAACATTATAATCAGGGAAACTTTTTCGGAATTCACAATGACGATTTTGAGTCGTTTGAAACTAAGGTGTTGGAGTATCTGAAGCAATTAGAAGATAAACATTACCCGTATGATATTTGTGCAGCTCAACATTCAGGATATTTTACAGACAATGCACCTCCTTCAACCAAAAGCTGTGAAATGGTAAAGCGTTGGAATGAAAAGTATGAATGGCCTAAATTGAGAACGGCTGTTGCCACAGAGTTTATAAAAACGGTGGAAACACAGTATGCGGATAAAATTCAGACAATTCGTGGGGCATGGCCCGACTGGTGGACGGACGGTTTTGCTTCTGGTGCTCGTGAGGCTGCTGCATCTCGTATCACTCACTCAAATGTGATTGCTAATCAGGTAGGTTTATCTTTTGCCAAAATGTTGGGAGCAGAATTGCCTACTGATATAAATAAGCAGATTGCAGGAATTAATAATGCTTTGCTGTTTTATGATGAACATACGTTTGGACATAGTGAGAGTGTACGTAATCCTTATGGATTGGAAACATGGGAACAGCGTTCGTTAAAGCAATCGTATGCATGGGAAGCATATCGGTATACTGGATTGTTGGGAGAAACTGTTATGGGGTTACTTCAGTCATTTACTCCTAAGGCGAAGCTTCCGTCTGTTGCTGTTTTTAATACTTTAAACTGGGATTATAGTGGAGTCGCTAAGGTGTATATTGATCACCAGATACTACCGAAAGAAAAAGATTTTGAAATTGTAGACGCTGCTGGTAATAAGGTTCCGGCTCAGGCAGGAGAAGTTCGTTCTGATGGTACATATTGGTATCTGTATGTGCGAAATGTTCCAGCTTTAGGTTGCGAACGTTATTTTATTAAAGTAAAAGATGCTCCTCGTCCTGTAATTGAACGGACAATACAATTAGCCGATACACATATAGAAAATGATTGGTATGCGGTTGATTTTAATTTGCAGCGTGGAACAATTAAACATTTATTCGACAAAGAACTTAATTGTTCCTTGCTGACAGATGATGCAAAGTGGGAATTGGGTGAGTTTGTTTATGAAATCATAGACAGTCGTCATCCTATGGAGAAATATCAGGCTCCTCAGTTTTTACGTCGTAGTCCGGAAAAAAAATCCGTTTTGAACAGTTTGAAAAAGGAGAAATATGGGATACTTATCGCTTCCGTGCAACTACTTCTGCCGGCATTGGTGAAGATAATTTAATGGTGGAGTTCCGTATATACAATGTGGAGAAAAAAATAGAAGTACTTTATCGTTTGCGTAAAAAATCTGTAATCAATCCGGAAGCAGTATATGTTTCTTTCCCTTACCAGATTGAAAATGGAAAAATATTCTTAGATGTTCCTGGTGGAAATATAGAAGCAGGTGTTGATCAAATAAAAGGTTCGTCTAATGATTGGTATACAGTGCAGAATTTTGCAACAGCGCGAAATAGTCACTCACAAGTTGTCATGTGTAGTCAGGAGATACCTCTGATGCAGTTCGGAGCAATTAATACAGGACGTTATCAGGCTGGAGCGGTTTCTCAGTCTACTAATATGTATTCATGGCCAATGAATAATTATTGGGTTACGAATTTTAATGCAGATCAGGTAGGAGAAATGCAATGGAGTTATTTTATAAATTCTTCTGAAGATTCTTCTTTGGAATATGCAACAAAATTTGCGTGGGCTAATAGAATTCCTTTCCTGACTAGAGTGTTACCTGCTGGAGAAGGAAATGATGGAACTAATCAGGTGAAAAATATTCTGAGAATAAATTCAGAGAATGTTTTATTAGTAAATATGACCCCTGTTGAAAATGAAAAGGCTGTTATGTTGCAACTTAGGGAGATTGGAGGTAAAATGGTAGACCTTTCTTTCTCTTCGGATATTGTGAATATTAAAAAAGTGGAAGTATGTGATGTTGTTGGAGAAACAGTTAAAGGTGAACAAGCTGCTTTGAAATTAAAACCTTGGGAAAGTAAATTTATCAAAATATACTGGTAATGTTTATTTGAATACTGTTTTTGATACTAGCTTACCCGTCATCGGTTATATCCGATGACGGGTTTCTTTTTAATGATAATAGATGAATATTTTATGAGAATATAGAATATGTATATTGCACGTTTTATTGTATTGTTTGAACACTCTATGTTACATATGGACAAATATATTTTCCCTGCTTTCTTTTTTATACTTTTGGTATATTATAGTTTAATTATGCGTAATTTACTGATAATTAAATTGATTTATCTAATATGTATGCGTTCGTATAGTTCTGTTCTATAATTTTATTCTATTTCGATAAGATGAATTTTTTCTATTAATTCTATTTGATTATAAAATATTCTTTTTATATTTGCACAAAGCGATAATATGTGTGAACAAATAATAAATTATTTATGAGAAAACCGAATTATGACAAATATCCTGCTACGGTAATTGATGGGAATATCCTTCAAGGATGGGGTGAGATACGTGATGTTCTTGCATCTAAATTGTCTGAAAAAGCTGTATTAGCAGTCGACTGCTATACTGGGGTGTATGAAAAAGAACTTATAGATGAGCTTTCTTTACTTCAGCCGGCAGAAATTATTCTGGTGAATGAATTGTATAAAGATGAGAAGGTTATAGCTGAAATGACAGAACGCTTTATGACTGATGATGTGTTGTTTGGCTATGTAACCAATTTATGCTTGGCAGATTATTTTGATAGTGAAAAGCTGGCGGCTGCACAAAAAAAAGTCAGTGAAAGCAATAAGCCTGTTATTGTGTTAGGTACAGGAGCGCATATGGTTGCCCCTGAAGCAACGCTTGTGTATGTGGATATGGCCCGTTGGGAAATTCAGCAACATTTTCGTCGTCATGAAGTAAAAGCTTTAGGTATAGACAATCGTAATGAAGCTGTTTCGCTCCAATATAAAAGAGGATATTTTAATGATTGGCGTGTATGCGATCGTTATAAAGATTCATTGTTTTATAAGGTAGATTTTTGGTTGGATACTCATATTGCAGGCCAGCCTAAAATGATTGATCGTGAAACTTTCTTTAAAGGTATTGAGAAAACATCTACGAAACCTTTCCGTGTTGTTCCTTTCTTTGATCCGGCGCCATGGGGAGGACAATGGATGAAGGAGGTATGTGATTTGGACCGCAGTAAGCAAAATTACGGTTGGTGCTTCGACTGTGTGCCCGAAGAAAACAGCCTTTATTTTGAAGTAAATGGTGTACGCTTTGAATTACCTTCAGTTGATTTGGTATTGTTGAAAAGTAAAGAATTACTTGGAGAGCCTGTTGAAGCACGTTTTGGAAAAGACTTTCCGATACGTTTCGATTTCTTGGATACAATAGGTGGTGGAAACTTAAGTTTGCAGGTGCATCCTACAACCCAGTTTATCCGTGAGAATTTCGGTATGTACTACACACAGGACGAAAGCTACTATCTGTTGGATGCAGAAGAAGATGCTGTTGTTTATTTAGGTGTAAAGAATGGGGTAGACCGTGAGGCTATGATAGAGGATTTACGCAGAGCACAGCGTGGTGAAATCGTGTTCGATGCTGAAAAGTATGTAAACAAGATACCGGCCAAAAAGCATGACCATTTCTTGATACCTGGGGGAACAATCCATTGTTCTGGTTCAAACAGTATGGTACTTGAAATCAGTTCAACTCCCAATCTGTTTACTTTCAAACTTTGGGACTGGCAGCGTTTGGGACTTGACGGAAAACCTCGTCCAATAAATGTAGAACGTGGAAAACATGTCATCAATTGGAATAGAAATACGGATTATGTATATGAAAAACTTCGTAACCATGTAACCTTGATAGGTGAAGGCGAAGGTTGGATGGAAGAACGTACCGGTTTGCATGAAAATGAGTTTATTGAAACCCGTCGTCACCGCTTCTCTGTTCCCGTATTGCACCATACTAACAATAGTGTAAATGTGTTCAATCTATTGGAAGGAGAGGAGGCTATTGTAGAAAGTCCTACTCATTCATTCGAGCCATTTGTAGTACATTATGCTGAAACCTTTATTATTCCGGCTTGTGTAGGTGAATATACTATCCGTCCTTATGGCTTGTCAGAAGGTAAGGAGTGTGTGACAGTGAAAGCTTATGTACGCTTCTGATAGTAGAAAAACAGAGTAATAAACCTTTAAAGAAGCCTTAAAAATATGTACGAGAATGACAAACGAATAGTATTGACCCTTGATGCAGGAGGAACTAATTTTGTTTTTTCTGCCATCAGGGGCAATATTCAGATTGTTTCGCCAGTTTGTATGCCTTCTTGCTCGGACAATCTGGATAGATGCCTAGCCACTTTAGTGGCTGGTTTTGATGCCGTAATTAAAAGCTTGGATACACCTCCTGTTGCAATCAGCTTTGCCTTCCCAGGTCCGGCAGATTATAAAAATGGAGTGATAGGTGGAAACTTGCCTAACTTCCCTTCTTTTCGTCAGGGAGTAGCTCTTGGCCCATTTTTGCAACATCATTATGGCATTCCTGTTTATATAGAAAATGATGGAAATCTGTTTGCTTATGGTGAGGCTTTATCTGGAGCTCTTCCTATGGTAAATAGAGAATTGGAGGCAATGGGGCATAACCGGAAATATAAAAATTTACTGGGAATAACATTAGGTACTGGCTTTGGAGCTGGGGTTGTAATAGATAACAGATTGTTGACAGGAGATAATGGCTGTGGAGGGGACGTTTGGCTGATGCGTAACAAGAAGTATCCTTCAATGCTTGCAGAAGAAAGTGTCAGTATTCGTGCCGTTAAAAGAGTGTATCGTGAATTGTCAGGAGTACAGGATGCCGATTTGACTCCTAAAGATATCTATGAAATTGCTGAAGGTATAAAGGAAGGTGATAAGAAGGCTGCAATAGCTAGTTTTCAGGAATTAGGAGAAATGGCTGGAAGTGCAATTGCATCTGCACTGAATATTGTAGATGGGTTAGTAGTAATAGGTGGTGGACTAGCCGGTGCTTCTCACTATATATTACCGGCTTTAGTAAATGAACTGCGCGCTACATTATCAATGTTTTCAGGAGAGCAATTCCCATGTTTGCAGATGGAAGTTTATAACTGGGAAGATGAAATGGACAGAAAGAAGTTTCTGAATTATCAACATCGTGAGGTCTTGATTCCCGGAACGTCAATTAAAGTACCCTATAATAATACGAAACGCATTGCAGTGATGTGTAGCCGTGAAGGAGCAAGCTGCTCTATCATGCGAGGTGCTTATGCATATGCGTTATCACAGCTAGAAGTTTAGTTTTCTTTAGGTAACAAGTTTTCAATAGGTATATCTTAATTGGTCTATTAAAATTATTAACTTTTAAATTTTAATTAATTTATGAAACATGTAATAATGTGTTTTGTAGCTAGTTTGTTGCTTTCGTTGGTTTCCATACCAATGCTGGCACAACAACAGTCACGACTCATATCTGGTATTGTTAAAGATGAGTCAGGTGAGCCAATGATTGGTGCTAGTGTATTAGACGTTTCCACTAAACAAGGTACTATTGCTGATATAGACGGTAAATTTACTTTGGAAGTGACTTCTTCTTCTAAACTGCAAATATCATTTGTTGGATATAAAGACCAGATTATTTCTGGAAAAGATTTGAAAAAAGATATGATAATTGTTTTAAAATCTAATACAGAAATGATTGATGAACTGGTAGTTGTAGGATATGGTACACAGAAAAAAGTAAATCTTACAGGAGCTGTTGCTTCTGTTTCAACATCTGATATTCAAGGAAAACCTGTTACGAATATTGTTGAAGCTTTGCAAGGAACAACTTCCGGATTAGTAATTCAGCAGTCTAACTCAGCTCCAGGTGCACGTCCTAGTATTAATATTCGTGGATTAAATACGATGAATAATAATGACCCGATGGTTCTGATTGATGGAATTATTGGTGATATTCAAAATGTAAATCCTTCAGATATTGAAAATATTTCAGTATTAAAAGATGCTTCATCTACAGCTATCTATGGTTCTCGTGCGTCAAATGGTGTTATTTTGATAACAACTAAAAAAGGTTCTGCACAAAAAAATGAAGTAACTTATGAAATGCAGTATGGATGGCAGTCTCCTACTTGTTTACCGAAAGTCGTTGATTCATGGGTATATGCAGAAATGCGAAATGAAGCATTGGTAAATTCTGGACAGCCTGCGGCTTTTACTCCAGAGCAGATTGCATATTATCGCAACGGTGGTCCTAATTGTAAATGGATTGAAGAACTTTATAAGAAAAATTCTCCTCAACAAAGCCACAATTTATCTTTTTCAGGTGGCAATGATAAAACAACTTTTTTGGTTTCATTAGGGTATATGGATTAAAATAGTATGTTTAAAGGACCGGATTATGGTCAACAAAGATATAATGGACGTTTAAATTTGAGTCATAAAGTTTCAGAGCGTTTTAATTTCAGCACAACCGTTGCATATGCTCGTAATGAAGTTAAAGATCATGCTTATTGGACAGAATGGATTATAGAGCAAGCAACTCGTATGCCTTCTATTTATCCGATTAAAGATGAAAATGGAGCATATACTTATCCTAGTGGTAGTAATTCGAATGCTTTAGCCAGACTGGAACAAGGAGGTTATCGTCAGAACTCTAATGATGATGTATCTGCAACACTTAATGCTGAGTTGAAGATTTGGGATGGACTAAAATTGAAAGGAATGATTGGTGGGCAGTTGTATAACAATCGTACTCATGAAAATAGAAAAGCAATTGAAGCTCCTGCTTCTGGTGATACAGAAAATCGTATGACAGAACAGTTTGCTCGTTCATTGAATCTTACAACTAACGTGATGTTGACTTATGATAAGTCGTTTGGTAAGCATACGGTAGGTGCAATGGTCGGATATTCTTATGAAGGAGGTAGTGACAAAGGATATGATACATATCGTGTGACAGAAACATCTGATTTTGATATAATGGTTGGTACTCAGACTTCTAATGTTGGAAATTCAGGAAGCGGAAGTGACTGGTCTATTTATTCGGAATTTGCACGTCTCAATTATAATTATGATGAGAAGTATTTATTTGAAGCAAATTTACGTAATGATGCTTCTTCAAAATTTGCAAAGGGTAATCGTTCAGCTCTTTTCCCCTCGTTCTCTTTGGGATGGAGAGTTTCAGAAGAAAGATTTTTCGAGAAACTAAAAGAACATGTTTCTTCTTTAAAGTTAAGAACTTCATGGGGATTAGTTGGAAATAACAGAATTGATAACTATCAATATTTATCATCTGTAACAGTTTCTCCTAAATATAATTTTGGAAATACAATAGTAAACGGGGCCTCGTTTGCAGCTGTTAATACCGATATAAAATGGGAAACAACTGCAATGTTCGATTTGGGTATAGATGTTGGATTCCTTAATAATTCATTGAATATTACAGCTGATTTCTTTAATAATGTAACTCGTGACATTTTAATAGGTTTACCCGTTCCAGGTATGTTTGGTGGAGGTAGCCCTGTCCAGAATGCTGGAAAAGTGAGAAATCGCGGTTGGGAATTAAATATGAATTACCGATTCAAGACTGGGCAGGTAGAACATTTTGTTTCAGGAAATGTTTCTGATGCTGCTAATGAGGTAATAGATACTCGTGGTGTTGAATGGATTAATGGGGCCGATGTTAATACAATTATCAAAGAAGGATATCCTATTAATTCTTATTATGCTTATAGAGTTAACGGTATATTCCAAAATGATGAAGAGGTTGCACAGGGACCTTGGTTGGATGGGATAACTCCAAAACCTGGAAATCTGCGTTATGTTGATAAAAATAACGACGGCTTGGTGAAAGAAAGTGACGACCGTTTTATACTTGGAGATAATTTCCCTCATTATACTTATGGATTTAGTTATGGATTTACTTGGAAAGGTTTCGATTTTTCAATGTTTTGGCAAGGTGTAGGTCGACGCAATGTTTGGTTACGTGGTGAATCTGTAGAAGCTTTTCATAATAATAATGAAGGACCAGTTTTTGACTTTCATTTAGATCGCTGGACTCCGAATAATCCGGATGCTTCTTATCCACGTTTAACTGTAGGTGCAGAGTCTGCTAACAATGCTGCTAAATCTAATTTCTGGATTCAAGATGGCTCTTATTTACGATTGAAAAATGCTCAGATTGGTTATACTTTCCCGCAAAAATGGATGAGAAAAGTATATGTGAAAAATTTAAGAATTTATCTGAGTGGTCAGAATTTATTTACATTAAGTCATATAAAAGGCGGATGGGATCCTGAAACTACTGATGGTGGAGGACGTATTTATCCTGTTTCTCGCGTAATATCTATGGGATTAAACATTAAATTTTAATAAGCTATGAGAACATTTAGTATGATGAAATATATAGTAGGAGGAATACTTCTTAATTCTGTTGTAGCATGTGTTCCTCTTGACACAGAACCATACGACAGAGAAACTGATTTAAGTTTTTGGGAAAAAGAGGGTTCTGCTTTATATGCATTAAACGCATGTTATCCTACCTTGTATAGTGCGGAGGAGGTATTGTATGCCGATGCTATGACAGATAATGCATATACAAAAGTACAAACAGGGTTTAATCAGTCTATAGGAAATGGTAGCTATTCTACTGCTTATCCTTATGTAGAATCTGTCTGGGATAGTCGTTATGCAGGAATCCGTGTATGTAATCAATTACTGAACAATATTGATAAAGTTCCTGGATTGAGTGAGGAACTTCGGAACAGATATTGTGCTGAAGCTATGGTAATTCGGGCTTTTCATTATTTTGAGTTGTATTCTCGTTTTGGTGATGTACCCTATTTTACTAATGTTATAACAATTGAAGAATCTCAACAGCTTCCTAGAACCAGTAAAACTGAAATTATAGCAAATATTTTAGGAGAACTAGATCAGATTATCGATAATGATTATTTACCGGCTTCTTATAGTTCTAGCGAAGATAAAGGACGTATTACCAAATGGGCTGCTATGGCTTTAAAAGCACGTATATTACTTTTCGAAGGCCGTTGGGAAGAACTTAAGAATGTAACTTCTACTATAATGACTCAAGGTGGTTTTAACTTGTTTAATAGCTATAGTGGTTTGTTTGAAGTTGCTAATGAAAATAATGAAGAGGTAATTTTAGATCTGCAATATCTGTCGCCGGACCGTGAGCATCAAACTCAATATCAGTTCTTGCCTCCGACTTTAAAAGGCTATGCTCAACTTGCTCCTTTAAATGAACTTGTACAGTCATATATAACAGACAATGGCAAGGCTATAGATGAAGCTGGTGCTAATTATGATCCAGCTAAACCTTTTGAACATCGTGACCCACGTTTGGCTGCTACAATCTGCTATACGGGAAATAGTTATATTTTGCCAGATGGAACGACACAAGTTATCAATTGTGACAAGGGAAGCAATCCAGATGGTTACGGATTTAGTTCTAATTGTTCACCAACTGGGTATTATATAAAGAAGTACTGGGATAGAACGTACAGAGATAATTTGTATTCGGGATTGAATATTATTTTGATTCGTTATGCTGATGTTTTACTTATGAATGCTGAAGCTTTAGTCGAATTAGGTGAATTCTCCGAAACAGATTGGAATAAAACAATTCGTCCGCTTCGTGTGAGAGCTGGATTTACAGATGAACAGGCTCTGAAATTTCCAGGAGCATCTGCAGATTTGAGAGAAATAATCAGGCGGGAGCGTCGCTCTGAGCTTGCATTAGAGGGCTTGCGTTTGAAAGATATCGTACGTTGGCGTATAGCAGATAAGGTAATGAACGGCTATTGTCACGGTATTTATACCGGTGATGCAGTTGGTACAGATGATGGGTATGTAAGGGTTGAAAATAGAGTTTTCGATGCAAATAAGCACTATTTGTGGCCTATACCTCAGAGTGAAAGAGATTTAAATCATAATTTGACACAAAATCCTAATTGGTGATAAATATGAAAACGATATATATTTTTTTATTGTCAATATTGTTTTTGACTGGATGTTCTGAAGATTATAAGCTCGATGAAAGTTTTACTTTGCCTACAGAACTGTCTGGACCAGAAGAGGTTGCTATTGATTTACAATCTTCTGAAAATATCGTGTTAACATGGAATGGAGGTGCTAATGATGGCGGAGTTTTATTATATTCTGTGCTGTTTGATAAAGGAGATGGGAACTTCTCTGAACCCATATATACTTCTCAAAGTGATTTTGGTGCTACCCGCCAGCTTACATTAACTCATGTTATATTGAATAAAATTGCTCGCGAAGCTGGATTGAAGACTGCTGAAACAGGTAAAGTGAAATGGACAGTGGAAGCTTCTCGTGGAGGAGTAGTCAGACGTTCACAAGAATGTGGAGAAATACTGATAACACGTCCGGCAGAAGAAATCCCAGAACAATTATATCTGTTGGGGTCAGCTACAGAAAACCAGGGAACAGCTCCTGTTCCTTTCCGTAAAGAGAGTGATGGTATTTTTGTTATCTATACGAAGCTGAGCTCTGGAAATATTTATTTTACTGATGCTTTAGAGGATGGTGTAAACTATACAGTTGACAGTTCTGGAAGATTAATAGAAGGCGATGAGGCCTATAACGTTGAAGCGGAAGAAAATGTTGTTAGATTAACACTGAATTTTAATGCTAAAACTATTTCTAAAGATATTATCTCGGGAGTGAGAATGATCTGGGGAGCAACTTTTGACGTAATAGCAGATATGCAGTATGTTGGTAATGGATCCTTTAAGAAAGAAAATGTCAATATCAAATTTGTAGATCCTAATGATCCTACTACAAATCCTCCTTCTTGGCTTACATGGGTTGAAGAACGTTACTATTTTATATCAACAATAAATGGTGCCGATGTTTGTTGGGGAAGAGGAGATAATGTCTCGGCTGAACAACCTGGTGAGAGTGAACCTGCAACTTTCTATGAATTACATGAGTTTGCATGGAGCCAGTGGGATCATCTGTGGAAAATGAGTCATTCTTTGAATAAGAAAACTTGTACTGTAACGATTGAAACAAATGCAAATAATATGATGATTCATTCGTTCTCTGATGTGAAATAATAGATAAAATACGATTATATATCTCGGAGGATTACATAAATCCTTCGAGATATAAAAATAAATTATAGTAGATAAGTATATGAAAAGATTTATATATGTAAGTGCTTTGGCACTCTCTTTATTTTGCTCCTGTGAAACAGGTGTTGAAGAGTGGAATCCTACAGGTCCTCAAACGCCTCCTCCTTCTCAAGAAGTTGTAGATTATGCAGCAAGAGGATATGAAGTTTTTGAGTTGGTCCAAGAATATTATAAGACAGGTAATTTGTATCGTGAGAATTTCCCGGTACAGTCAGGAGATGGTACTTATTCTTTTTTGTGGCCTTATAATTGTTTGACTACCGGAGCTGCATTTCTTACTGACTTGGAATATGATGTTGATTATAAGACATTGATAGATGGCTTGTCATATTATTGGATGGAAAGCAATGGACAACATCAGGTGGCTGGATATGGTTCTAGCACTGATGGAACGGCAGGAAGGGCGGATAGATTTTACGATGATAACTCCATTGTAGGAATTAGTCTGTTGGAGGCTTATGAACGTTTAAATGATGAGGCCTATCTTAATCGTGCTGGACAAATTGTAGATTTCCTGAAATCAGGGAAAGATGATATTTTCGGAGGAGGCATATGGTGGAATGAATCTTTGAAAAATGTAGCAGGAAATGAAAGTTCTAATAAACCTGCTTGTGCAAATGGTTATGCTGTGCAGTTTCTTTTAAAGTATTATGAAGTTTGTCCTCAAGAACGCAAAGAAGAAGTATTAGCTTTTGCTAAAGAACTTTATGAGTGGATAAAAACGAACTTGAGGGATAATACGGATAACTGTTATTGGAATAGTAAAGATGCTTCAGGTACAATCAATAAGACTAAATGGACGTATAATGTAGGTGTTATGATTCAGAATGGTGTATGCTTATACAAGATTACAAATGATGAAAATTATCTGAATGAGGCAAAAGCATCGGCTCAAGGGGCATATGGCGTATTTGTTCGTTCGGTGAATGGTATAGGATTAGCGTATCCAGATCATGATCCGTGGTTTAATACAAAATTATTAAGAGCCTATATTGATATTGCACCTTATGATCCGAATGTAAAACAGTATATAGATGTATATGCTAATTATATCAATTATGCATATGAACACGCACGTACTCAGGAAGGCTTCTTTTATGAGGACTGGACTGGTAAAGATCCTAAAAGAGCATCTCAGTTATTGATGCAGGATGCTGTAATTGAATCTTATGCAGTATTAGCTTTATATTATAATAGTCAGTTATGAGAATAATGAGATATCCTATTTTTTTTGTGTCTGTATTATTTCTTTTGTCTGCATGTAATAAGAAACAAACAAAAGAAACGCCTTATATGGATAGGGCTGAAGAATTATTTCAAAATGTATGGAGTAAGTATCGAGTACCTCAATATGGACTTTTTGCTGAGCATTATCCCAATACTTATAAACCGGATTTGACATATTTTCAAGATTCTACTCATAAGGCGCAAGAAACTTCTTATTTATGGCCGATGAGTGGAATATTCTCTGCTGTCAATCTTTTAGCAGAATATAATCCTGAAAGGTATGCCAGTTATCAGGACTCTATGGTTATGGCTGTAGAAAAATATTATGATGATAAACGTATTCCAGCTGGATATCAAGCCTATCCTGTCCAGTTTCAAAAGGTCGACCGTTATTATGATGATAATGGGTTGGTTGGAATAGATTATATAGATGCTTATTTTTCTTCAGGAAATTCTGCCTATTTGGATAAAGCGAAGGAAGTAATGTCTTTTATCATGAGTGGCTGGTGGAATGACTGGGGAGGAGCTGTTTCATGGTTGGAAGGACATAAAGACCAAAAGCCTGCTTGTTCTAATGGAAAAGCGACAGTTCTTTCATTAAAGTTGTATGAAGCTACAAAGATACGATGTATTTGGAGCAAGGAAAGCGCTTTTATAACTGGATGCTGGAACATTTGGAGGATGATTCTTTACATATTATCTGGAATTCATTGTTGACGGAAAAAGGTGAAGTACAAAAACATGCTTATACTTATAATACCGGAACGATGATTCAATCAGCAGTTCGTTTGTATAAGGCAACTGGTGATAAACGTTATTTGAATGGTGCTGAGAGATTGGCAAAAGGTAGTTTTGCTTTCTATGTAAAGTATATGGATAATGGAGTTCCTTATATAAAGGATTTACCTTGGTTTGTTGTTGTGCTATTCCGTGGGTATCAGGAGTTATATGAGGTGAACGGCAATTCGAAATATATTGATGCTATTATTGAATCTGCCGATTGGGCATGGAAGCATGCTCGTGATAAAGCAGGATTAATATATAATGACTGGACAGGAAATTCTCAAGAGTATGATAAACCTAAATGGTTATTGGATGAATCATGTATGGTCGAACTTTATACTCGCATTGCTTTAATCAAAGGTGAAATAAAAAAATAATGATATGAATATTTTAAAAAAATTATGTATTGGAATAGGAGTTTTGTGTCTGGCATCTTGTGCTTCGCGTACTCCTGTTGCTCAGGAAATGGAATTAACGCAGTATGTGCATCCTAATATAGGGACAGTACATAGTCGCTGGTTCTTTTATACTCCGGCTGCCGTTCCTTTTGGAGTGGCTAAATTGGGGGCTTCTACTAATGGTACATATGGTAATGAACAGGGATGGGAAGCTGTTGGATATGATGAAACTCATACATCGATTGATGGATTTCCTTGTATGCATGAATTTCAGATTGGAGGTATACTGTTAATGCCTATAGTTGGTACAGTGAAGAACATTCCGGGTAAACTGGAAACACCTGATGAGGGGTATCGTTCACGTTTTGATAAGAAGGATGAATATGCAACGCCCGGATACTATTCTGTTTTATTGAAAGACTATCAAGTAAAGGTAGAACTTACAGCAACAGAGAGGGTTGGTTTTCAAAGGTATACATTCCCTAAGTCTGACAGTTCACATGTGATAATGGATATTGGAAACAGATTAGGAGAAAGTGGAAATGTACGAGATGCTTATATTAAGCAGGTTGATGAATCTACTATAGAAGGATATGTTGTAACAGAACCGGAATATGTGAAAAAGTATCAGGCAGGTGCAACTGTGCCTATGTATTTTTATGCAAAGCTGAGTCAATCTCCCAATTCTGTAAATGTTTTATTCAGAGGTAAAGATCTTATGGAAAAAACAGAGATAAAGGGTGCAGGAGCTATGATGGTATTAAATTATGATACTTCTAAAGATCAGGTCATAGATCTTAAAATAGGACTATCTTATACATCCATAGAAAATGCTAAGCTAAATTTGGAAAAGGAGGCTGAGAATCTGAGTTTTGACGAGGCAAAAGCTTTAGCTAAGGAAAAATGGAATGATGCATTAAATCGTATTGTCGTTTCTGGCGGTACTGAGGAAAGCCGAATTAAATTTTATACAGGATTATATCATGCGTTGCTGGGACGAGGCTTAGCTAGTGATGTCAATGGAGCTTATCCTAAAAATGATGGATCAATCGGACAGATTAAGCTCAAACAAGATGGTACCCCTGAGTACAATCATTATAACACTGATGCTATTTGGGGAGGATATTGGAATCTGACAAATCTTTGGGCTATTGCTTACCCGGAATATTATAATGATTGGGTACAAAGTCAGGTTATAATGTACAAAGATGCAGGATGGTTAGGTGATGGTATTGCTGCAAGTAAATATGTGTCAGGAGTAGGAACTAATATGGTTAGTATAGCTCTGGCGGGTGCTTATAACAGCGGCATTCGTGACTTTGATGTAGAAACGGCTTATCAGGCGGCATTGAAAAATGAACTGGAATGGAAAGGGCGTATTGAAGGTGCTGGAAAGATGGATGTCAGACAATTTGTTGAAAGAGGATATGTTCCTTATAATAACGATGTTTTCTTTGGAACTCATGACAAAGGCTCCTCTTTTTCTGTTTCGCATACATTAGAGTATAGTTTCAGTGCTTATGCTGTTGCTCAATGGGCTAAAGTATTAGGAAAACAAGATGATTATAAACGTTTAATGGAGCTGTCTACTGGGTGGGCAAAATTATTTGATGATGAATCTAAGGTTGTGCGTCCCCGTGTAGAAAGCGGTGAATTTATTGATAATTTTAATCCATTGGAACCTTGGAGAGGCTTTCAGGAAGGAAATGCTGTCCAATATACTTTTTTCGTTCCTCAAGATCCAGAGGGTTTGATTCAGCGTGTTGGAAATGATTTGTTTAATAATCGTTTGGATTCAATATTTACAGAAGCCCGTAAATCTATATTTGGAGGTGGAAAAGTGACTTATGCTTTTTCTGGCTTACAGAGTCCTTATAATCATGGTAATCAGCCAAATCTTCATATTTCATGGCTTTTCAATTTCTCTGGAAAACCTTATCTTACCCAAAAATGGACGCGTTTGATATGTGATGAGTTTTATGGAGTTACAGGTGAACATGGTTATGGATATGGACAAGATGAGGATCAAGGACAGCTTGGTGCATGGTATGTATTAGCTGGTATGGGGTTATTTGATGTTCAAGGAGGTGTCTGTGATAAGCCAACTTTCCAAATAGGAAGTCCATTATTTGATAAAGTTGAAATTAAATTAAATCCTCAATATGCAAAAGGTAAATCTTTTGTTATAGAAGTAGAGAATAATACTCCCGATGCTTATTACATTCAATCTGCCGAGTTTAATGGAAAACCATTAAATGATTGTTGGATATATCGTGAGGATTTCTTTAAAGGGGGAACTCTGAAATTAAAAATGGGAAATACGCCAAATGTTGAATGGGGAAAGGATGTACTTCCATATTATGGGAAATAAATATTTTATTATTTGTTGTTTGCATGGCTAATTTATTCATAATTAGCCATGCAAGCTGATTAATTTACTTATGAAAAACAGTTCTATAATAAAAGTAATTCCAGTACTTGCTGCCTTTTTTGTTATGGGCTTTTGTGATATAGTCGGTATTTCTTCCGATTATATGCAGACAAGTTTTGGTTGGTCGTCTACGATGACAGGATTCGTTCCGTCGATGGTGTTTATCTGGTTTCTTTTTCTAGGAATACCTGTTGGGAATAAGATGAATAAATGGGGGCGAAAAAATACCGTACTCATTAGTATGCTGGTGACAATTGTCGGTATGTTTTTGCCGTTGATTGTTTATAGTAGTGTAACTTGTATCATTGCTTATGTCTTGTTAGGCATAGGAAATGCCATATTGCAGATTTCTCTTAATCCATTGCTGAATAATGTGATACGGGATCAGCGTATGCTTACAAGCAGTTTGACTGCCGGGCAGGTTATTAAGGCTATTTCTTCTTTGGTTGGTCCGGAAATTGTATTATTTGCTACATTACGTTTTGGCTCTGAACATTGGTATTATTGCTTCCCAATATTGGGGGTGATGACTTTGTTTTTTGCACTTTGGTTGATGTTCACACCTATAAAGCGGGAACAGAGTGTTTCGGAAACCATTTCAATGGCTGATTCGTTTTCCTTATTGAAGGATAAAATCATTTTGATTTTGTTTTTAGGAATCTTTTTCATTGTCGGAGTTGATGTTGCCACCAATTATATTAGTTCAAAACTTATGGCAGTTCGTTACGATTGGAGCGCCGAACAAGTCAAGTTTGCTCCTCAAGTTTATTTCTTGAGTAGAACAATTGGAGCATTACTTGGAACATTTTTGTTGGCAAGAATATCAGGAATACGTTATTTCCGCGTAAATATTATTGCATGTGCAGCTTCATTATTGCTTTTGATGTTTGTTGATGGTGCTACACTGAATTTATTATGTATTGGTGGAATCGGATTTTTTGCCTCTTCTGTTTTCTCTATCATTTATTCCTTGGCTTTTCAAGAATGTCCTTCAAAGATGAATCAGATTTCCGGTCTGATGATAACTGCCGTTGCCGGTGGTGGGGTTGTAACTCCTATTTTAGGATTTGCAATTGATTTGGGAGGAATTACGGCAGGATTATTCGTTGTCTTGCTGTGTGTTGCATACTTGATGTATTGTGCTTTTGGGATAAAGGTAAAAAAGGTTAGTTAATTAAATTTTTGCCATATAGGCAAAATGGGATGAAGATTAAGGCTCTGATATTTTTTATATTGGAGCCTTTTTTGATTGTTGTTTATGAAGGGAAATATCTTCTCCCTTCTAAGTTTTCAAGAGAACCTCATCATGTTTATTTATAGAGTTCCGGCTTAGAGCGACACGAGATTCTTAAATAGCATGTTCATCGGACATGAATGGTATATT
>ERZ791822.378-NODE-378-length-27798-cov-15.381970_pt1 | contig 27798 bp, 19 predicted proteins | sample MGYA00510299_ERZ791822 | MGnify/ENA primary metagenome ERZ791822 (study PRJEB30046, sample SAMN00791945) | human gut metagenome | study: EMG produced TPA metagenomics assembly of the A metagenome-wide association study of gut microbiota in type 2...
GGCGCAAATGCGGTACACGTAACAATGGGCGCTGGGCTGCGACGTTCATCTGGCCACGGCCGACGGTTCGGCGGGTGTCAGGGGGTTCGTCACGACGGCCATCGCCGAGTGCCGCCCCGAGTTCGACTATTTCTATGCCTGCGGGCCGCTGCCGATGCTGCGGGCATTGTGCGACGCTGTGCCGCAGGACGGGCAGCTCTCGTTCGAAGAGCGCATGGGCTGCGGTTTCGGGGCCTGCATGGGCTGTTCGTGCAAAACCAAATACGGCAACAAGCGCATCTGCAAGGAGGGGCCCGTATTAACGAAAGGGGAGGTCATATGGTAAACAAGCAGTTCATCGCACAAAACCGGCCCGCGGAAAAACCCGCCGCGGATATGTCCGTCAGCCTGAGCGGCCTGAGACTGGATAACCCGGTCGTGCCGGCCAGCGGTACGTTCGGGTACGGCAACGAGTTCCGGGATTTTTACGACATCAACATCCTCGGGTCGTTTTCGTTCAAGGGCACCACGCGCGATGCGCGCTTCGGGAACCCCACGCCCCGCATCGCCGAATGTACGGCGGGCATGATCAATGCTGTGGGGCTGCAGAACCCGGGCATCGACGCCGTGATCGCCGAAGAGCTGCCGCGCCTGAAGACTTTTTTCCATAAACCCGTGATCGCCAATATCAGCGGCTTTTCGGTCGAGGAGTACGCCTATTGCTGCGAGCGGATCGACCGCGAGGAGCAGGTCGGCATCATCGAGGTCAACGTCTCGTGCCCCAACGTGCGGCACGGCGGCATGTCGTTCGGCACGTCGCCCGAGTGTGCCGCCGAGGTGACGCGCGCCGTGAAGGCCGTGACGACCAAACCCGTCTACATCAAGCTGTCGCCCAACGTCACGGACATTGTCTCGATCGCCCGGGCGTGCGAGGAGGCGGGTGCCGACGGCATCTGCCTGATAAATACCCTGCTGGGGATGCGGATCGACGTCAGGAACCGCAAGGCGGTCATCGCCAATACGATGGGAGGCTTTTCGGGTGCTGCGGTCTTCCCCGTGGCCGTGCGGATGGTCTACCAGGTCGCCAAGGCCTGCAAAATACCCGTCATGGGGTGCGGCGGCGTGACGACGGCCCGCGATGTGATCGAGATGATGATGGCCGGCGCTACGGCCGTACAGGTCGGCGCCGCGAACCTGGCGAACCCCTATGCCTCGAAGGAGATCGTCGAGGCGCTGCCTGCCGAGATGCAACGGCTCGGGATCGGGCGGCTGAGCGACATAATCGGAATTGTAGAATGAACGTAAAACCGTACGATATGCAACATGACGTAATTATCGCCTGCGACTTCAAGTCTGCGGAAGATACCTTCAAATTCCTCGACCTGTTCAGGGGCGAGGCACGCAAACCTTTCCTCAAGATCGGCATGGAGCTGTTCTATGCCGAAGGGCCGGAAATCGTGCGTGAGATCAAGCGCCGGGGGCACAAGATTTTCCTCGACCTCAAGCTGCACGACATTCCCAATACGGTGAAGAAAGCGATGGCCGTACTGTCGCGGCTGGACGTGGATATGTGCAACGTCCATGCGGCGGGTACCATCGAGATGATGAAATATGCCCTCGAGGGGCTCACGCGCGAGGACGGTACGCGCCCCCTGCTGATCGCCGTGACGCAGCTCACCTCGACCAGCGAGGAGCGTATGCAACAGGAGCTGCTGATCGCATCTTCGATCGGCGACACGATCGTGAAATACGCGCAGAATACCAAGGCCGCAGGGCTCGATGGCGTGGTCTGCTCGCCGCTCGAAGCGGGCATGGTACACCAAGCCTGCGGAAAAGAGTTCCTCACAATCACGCCCGGCGTGCGTTTTGCAGACGGTGACGTGGCGGATCAGGTGCGTGTCACCACGCCTGCCCGTGCGCGGGAGATCGGCTCCGACTTCATCGTCGTGGGACGCCCGATCACCGCCGCGGCCGACCCTGTGGCTGCCTATCGCCGTTGTGTGGACGAATTCTGCGGATAATCCGCGAAGTTACTTTTAAACGAGTATAGTTATGAAACCGGTAAAACTTTTCTACCTGAAAAACTGCCCCTTCTGCAAGAAGGCGTTGCGTTACATCGAAGAGGCCAGGGCGGCGCACCCCGAGCTGGCTGCCGTCGGGATCGAGATGATCGAGGAGTCGGAACAGCCCGCGCTGGCCGACACGTTCGACTATTACTACGTGCCGACATTCTATGTCGGCGGCGTGAAGGTGCACGAAGGCGGGGTTTATCCCGAGGAGGTGGAGAAGATTTTACGCTCGGCACTGGAATAACCCTCCGGTCGGGAGACCCGATCCGGGGATCCGATTCATACGAACCTGCCCGATGAGAACCTTGCTGCGAATGTCGCTGGCGGCTGCGGCCGTGCTTTGCCTGCTGCCCGCCGGGGCACAAACCCCGGCAGGGAACGCTGTGTCCGATTTCGGCTATGCCGTCGGTGTCGTGGAACGCGCCTATGCCGGCTATCCGGACAAGACCGCGGGCCGCGAAGCGGAGTACGCAGCACTGAAAGCGCGGCTGCAAAGCGAGATTTCCGGCGACCGTGATGTCTATGATGCCATTGCCGAATACCTCGGCTGGTTCGACGATTCGCACCTCCAAACACCCGGTGCCGAAGCCTACCGGGCTAAGTCGCTGCGCCGCGATACGGACTATGCCGGGCGGATGAAGCGTTACGATCCGCAGTTCATGCACTGCCGCGTGGACGAAGATACGTATTTGATCCGATTCCCGTCGTGCGACCTGACCGATGCCGAAATCGCCGGAGTGCGGGCCGCTGTCGCGGTTTACTGCGCCTCGGGCTGCGAAAACCTGGTCGTCGACATCCGCGGCAATATGGGTGGGAGCGACAATGCCTATGAACCCCTGCTCAAACTGCTTTACGACCACGAAGGTACGGAGGATGCCATGGAGTACCGCGTATCGGATATAGCCATCGCCCACGTCCGGGAGTTTGTCGGGAATACGGAGCGGGGACGCAGGAAGGTTGCGTGTATGGAGCGAACCCCGGCCGGGGAATTTCTCGAAGAGGGCAAAACCTACCGTATCCGTTACGATTCGGTGTCGCTGGTGCCCCGGCGCGCCGCGCTGATCGTCGACGGACGGGTGGCTTCGTCGGGCGAGCAGTTGGTACTCGAAGTACGGGCTTCGAGCCGTCGTACGACCGTCTACGGACAGGACAACACGCTGGGGTGCCTCGACTATTCGAACTGCGAGATACTTTATTTCCCTCGGGACACGGCGCGTTGGATGATCGTGCCCGTCACCCGTTCCAAACGGATTCCCGCAGGGCGCGGCATCGACCGGGAGGGGATCGCTCCCGACGTGCGCATCCCGCTGCCGCTGCCCCGGACGCTCACCGACAACGTTGACCCGTGGGTCGAGTGGGTGGCCGGAGATTTGAAAAAAACCGAAAAAAATGTAAAATAATCATGGAGAAATCAATTGCTAAAGACCTGCTCTCGATCGGCGCGGTATTCCTGCGTCCCGAGCAGCCGTTTACCTGGGCCAGCGGTATCAAGAGCCCGATCTATTGCGACAACCGCCTGACGCTGACGGCGCCTGTCGTGCGCGGACATGTCGAGGCCGGGCTGGCCGGGATAGTCCGCACCAAATTCCCCGGTGCCGAGGTGCTGATGGGCACTTCGACCGCCGGCATCGCCCATGCGGCCATCACGGCGACGATCCTCGACCTGCCGATGGGGTACGTGCGCAGCGGTTCGAAAGACCACGGCCGCGGCAACCGGATCGAAGGCAAACTGGAGAAGGGGCAGAAGGTCGTCGTGATCGAAGACCTGATCTCGACCGGCGGTTCCTGCATCGAGGTGGTGAACGCCCTGCGCGAAGCCGGTGCCGAGGTGCTGGGTGTGGCTTCGATCTTCACCTACGGCATGAAGAAGGGGCTGGAGCGCCTGAAAGAGGCCGATGTGGTCAATTACAGCCTTTCGAACCTCGATGCGCTGGTGGAGGTCGCCGCCGAAGAGGGGTATATCGAGCCCGGGGATAAGGCCCGGCTGCTGAAATTTCGCGACAACCCCTCGGACGAAAGCTGGATGGACAAATAGTTCGCTGCGGCCGCGTATTCCCGGCCGGGCCTTTCCTGCCGTGCGGGGATATGCCCGCACGCAGCCGGGGTGGAACCGCGGGACATACCGGCGCCGATACGGACTACGCAACCCGAAACCGAAAACAGAGAAGAAAAATATGCGACATTTAATCGATCCGACCGACCTGACGGTTGCCGAAACCGAACAGATCGTTGCGCTGGCGGAGGACATCATCGCCAACCGTGCCAAATACAGCGAGGCGTGCAAGGGAAAGAAGCTGGCGACGCTCTTCTACGAGCCCTCGACCCGTACGCGCCTGAGTTTCACCTCGGCCATGATGGAGCTGGGCGGCAGCGTCATCGGTTTCTCGGACGCCAACTCGTCGTCCGTGTCCAAGGGCGAGACCGTGGCCGATACCGTACGTGTGATCCGCTGCTTCGCGGACATCATCGCCATGCGCCACTTCAAGGAGGGGGCGCCGCTCGTGGCCTCGCAGTATGCCGGGGTACCGGTCATCAATGCCGGTGACGGCAGCCACAGCCACCCGACGCAGACGCTGACCGACCTGCTGACGATCAAGCGCGAAAAGGGGCGTTTCGACAACATGACGATCGGCTTCTGCGGCGACCTCAAGTTCGGCCGCACCGTCCATTCGCTCATCAAGGCGCTGTCGCGCTACTCGGGCATCAAGGTCATCCTGATCGCCCCGCAGGAGCTGCGCCTTCCCGACTACATGCTGGCCGAGATGAGCGAGAACTCGAAACTGGAGTTCCGCGAGGTGGAGACCATGGAGGAGGTGATGCCCGAACTGGACGTCCTCTACATGACGCGCGTACAGAAGGAGCGCTTCCTCGATGAGGAGGAGTTCGACCGCGTGAAGAACAGCTTCGTGCTCAACCCCGAGAAACTCGGGACGGCCAAGAAGGATATGATCATCCTGCATCCGCTGCCGCGCGTGAACGAGATCACGCGTGCCGTGGACAACGATTCCCGCGCGGCCTATTTCCGGCAGGTCGAGAACGGTAAGTTCGTGCGTATGGCACTGATCCTGACCCTGCTCCGCTGGGCTGACCGGAACAAACCGTTCGAACGGACTCCGGTTTTCAACGGCGAGTATGTGGTCAACGAGATGGAGTGTTCCAACCGCCGTTGCATCTCCGCGACGGAGGATGTCGACCAATTGTTCTACCGCACGGCCGACGGCACCTGCCGCTGCGCCTACTGCGAGGCCAAAGCCAGGTAACGGGCTGGCAATTCGGGCTGAAAGCTCCCTTTGAGGAGCTTTTTTTATGTCCGGTGCGGAAAAAACGGTTTTTTGTCAGGGATTTCCCGCGCTGGGGTGTTATTATATAAATGGCAGGGATTTATGGAATAAATTCTGTTGCGTTGCCCTACCCGGAGTTTGGCGCTGGCGGGTATGGCCGTTTATTTTTTGCGTTTTTAGGGCGCGGATATTGCACACTTTCCTTATATTTGTTTAAATGAATGAGTGTATGGAGTTGCAATCCGAGACGATTCTGGATCTGAAGGCGTTCAACCGCCTGTTCGGGGAGTACCAACAACGGTTTATCCGTTTCGCGGGCACTTATGTCTCCGATGCAGCCACGGCCGAGGATATCGTCATGGAGAGCTTTATGGCCGCCTGGGAAAAACGCGACATGCTTTCCGCCTCCGCCTTCCCTCCCTACGCGCTCACGATCGTCAAGAACAAATGCCTGAACCATCTGCGTTCGCAGGGCGTCCGCCTGCGTGCCGCCGAGGATATCCACTCCCACGGTGCGCGCATGCTCCGAACCCGCATCTCGACCCTCGAAGCCTGCAACCCCGAGGAACTGTTCAGCGAGGAGGCGCGGCGGCTGGTGAACGAGACGCTGGACAGACTTCCGGAAAAGACCCGCGCGATCTTTATCCGCAGCCGCTTCGACGGCAAAAGCTATAAGGAGATCGCCGCCGAAATGGGCGTTACGGTCAAGAGCGTCGAGTTCGAAGTCTCGAAGGCGATGAAAATCCTGCGTGTGGTGCTCAAAGATTACCTGGCTTATTTTATTTTCTGGTTTTATATCAATTGATAATCATTCGTTTAACTTGCTTCACCCGGGCTTTCCCTGAAAAAAGTGCGATTTTTTTCAGGGATTTCCCCGGCTGGGGTGTTATCTCTATGTCATGGAAAAAGAATTACTACACCGGTTTTTTGACGGGCGCGCGTCCGTAGAAGAGGAAAAACAAGTCCTCGACTGGATCGACCGTGATCCGGCCAACCGCAGGGAACTGCTTGCCGAGCGCCGTTTGTTCGATTCGATGCTGATGCTGGCCGACCCCGGACGCACGACACGCAAGCCGAAGGTTTTGACCCTGCCGCGCTGGACACGCGAAGTCCTCAAATACGCTGCGGTCATCCTGGTCGTTGCGGGAGCGGGGGGCATCTACGTCTCGCGGATGTATGACAAGTTCCTGTTGACGGGCAATACGATCACCGTCCCGGCAGGCCAGCATATCGACGTGCAGCTGCCCGACGGCACGAAAGTCTGCATGAACGCGCTTTCCGAACTGCATTACCCGACCTTCTTCATCGGGCGCGAGCGTAAGGTGCAGCTCAAGGGCGAAGCGTTTTTCGATGTGTCGCATGACCGGAAGCATCCTTTCGTCGTCGAGACCTATGCCTGCGACGTGGAGGTGCTGGGTACGAAATTCAACGTCAAGGCCCGCTCGGAAGACGGGGAGTTCGTCGCCTCGCTCGTCGAGGGTAAGGTGCGCGTGACGGATCGCTTCAATTCGAACAACCAGGTCGAGCTGCATCCGCGCGAACAGGTGACGCACCTCAACGGACGGCTGATCCTGGGGCGGATACCCGAACACGAAGGGTTCCTGTGGCGCGAGGGGCTGATTGCCTTCCGCGACGCTTCGTTCGGGGATTTGCTCGATGAGTTCGAGAAATATTACGGCGTGAAGATCGAGGTGCGGCGCCAGGATATGCCGACCAACCTTTTCACCGGGAAGATCCGTATCTCCGAGGGTATCGACCATGCCCTGTGGGTTTTGCAGCAGAGCGCCGATTTCCAGTATACGCGCAACGAATTGAAAGACATGATTTATATACACTGACCAACCTAACCTGATTGTAGTACCTAAGCCCAGATTTATGTGAAAAATTGCCCCAGACCTTAGACGAATGACGAGGCGTGCCCCGGACAGCGCCTTTAAACCCCTCCCCCGAGCAGGGCAGGGGATCCGGGAAAAACCAATAACCTAATTAACTGACCAACGTATGAAAATGAAAAACCAAGCGAGAGTTAGGTTTCTCTTGCCTGTTTTGACACTTGTATGCTGCCTTTTCGCGGGCACGGCAAGTGCGCAGTCCGTACCGGTAACCCTCCGGGTTTCGGACGCTCCCCTTGAGCAGGTGCTCAGTGCAATCGAAAAGCAAACCACCTACCTGTTCGTTTACGACAAGAATGTGGACGTAGCGTGCCGCGTGTCGATCGATGTGAAGGACACGCCGCTGAACAATGTGCTCAATACGCTTTTCCAATCTTCCGATATCGCTTATGCCGTCGAGAATACGTCGATCGTACTCTCGCAGAAAGCCCCGGCCGCACAGCCCGGCCAGCCTGTCACCGTGACGGGCAAGGTCGTCGATGCTTCCGGTATGCCGGTGATCGGCGCTGCGGTCATTGTCAAGGGGACTACGATCGGTACGAGTACCGGCGTGGACGGCGATTTCTCGCTGCAAGTTCCCCCCCCCCTCGGCTGACGCCGTATTAGAAATCAATTATTTAGGCTACGAACCGATCGCACAGACCGTAGGCAGCCGCACCAACATCACCTTTACGCTCCGGGAGTCGGCGGTGGATGTGGATGCGGTCGTGGTTACGGCTCTCGGTATCAAACGTTCGGAAAAGGCGCTGTCGTACAACGTGCAGCAGGTCAACTCCGAGGACATCGTGGCCAACAAGGACGTCAACTTCATCAACTCGCTCAGCGGCAAGGTCGCCGGTGTGACGATCAACTCGTCGTCCGGTGGCGTCGGCAGCGCATCGAGGGTCGTCATGCGTGGTCAGAAGTCGATTTCGCAGACTTCGAACGCCCTCTACGTAATCGACGGCGTGCCGATGTTCACGACGGCCCGCGACGGCGGCACGGAGTTCGCCTCGCAGGGTACGACCGATCCCATCGCCGATATCAACCCCGAGGACATCGAGTCGATGTCGGTGCTGAACGGTGCGGCCGCTGCGGCACTCTACGGTTCGGATGCCGCCAACGGTGCCATCGTCGTCACGACCAAGCGCGGCAAGGCGGGCTACACTTCGGTGACCGTATCGAGCAACACCGAGGTGATGTCGCCGTTCGTCCTTCCCGAGTTTCAGAACCGTTACGGTACGGGCGATCTCAATTCGAGCGAAGGTTCGATCGTCCGCAGCTGGGGCAATCGCCTGAACAGCTCCAACTATATGGGGTACAGCCCGCGCGATGACTATTTCCAAACCGGCGTAACGGGTACCGAGAGCGTCTCGCTCTCGACGGGTACCGAGAAGAACCAAACCTATTTCTCGGCCGCGGCGGTCAACTCGCGCGGAGTAATTCCCAACAACGGCTACGACCGTTACAATTTTACGTTCCGCAATACCACCTCGTTCCTCGGTGACAAGCTGAAACTCGACGTGGGTGCCAGCTATGTGATGCAGAAAGACCGCAACATGACCAACCAGGGTACCTACAACAACCCGCTGGTCGGCGCTTACGTCTACCCGCGCGGCAACGACTGGGCCGATATCGAAATGTACGAGCGTTACGATCCCGCCCGCCGCCTCTATACCCAGTACTGGCCCGTAGGCGATGCCGGCATGACGATGCAGAACCCCTATTGGATCAACTACCGCAACCTGCGCGAAAACAACAAAGACCGTTACATGCTGAACGCAGCACTCTCGTACGATGTGCTCGACTGGCTCAATGTCTCCGGCCGTATCCGCGTCGACAACAGCAGCAACGACTATACGGAAAAATTCTATGCTTCGACCTTCACGCAGTTGACCGAAGGTTCGAAAAACGGCCTTTACGGCATCACCAAGACCAAGGACAAACAGGTCTACGGCGACGTGTTGGTCAATATCAACAAGACCTTCGGCGAGGACTGGTCGTTGCAGGCCAATGCCGGTGCTTCGATCTCGGACATGCGCTACGACGCCATGAAGGTGCGCGGCCCGATCCCCGACGGTGAGATCACCGACGAAAAACCCCTGCTGGCCAACGTGTTCAATGTGCAGAACCTGAGCAACACCTCCAAGACCAAGCGGCTGCAGGAAGGGTGGCGCGAGCAGACCCAGTCGATTTTCGCCTCGGTCGAGATCGGCTTCAAGAACACATACTTCCTCACGCTGACCGGCCGTAACGACTGGCCTTCGCAGCTGGCCGGCGAGCATTCGGTGAAGAGTTCGTTTTTCTATCCCTCGGTCGGCGCTTCGGTCGTGCTGTCGCAGCTCATCCCCGAGATGCCGAAGAACCTCTCCTACGTCAAACTCCGTGCGTCGTACGCATCGGTGGGTGTGGCTTTCGAGCGTTACCTCGCCAACCCGCGTTACAGCTGGAACGAGAGCGGCCTGAACTGGAGCACCCAGACCCGATTCCCGATTTACAACCTCAAGCCCGAGCGCACCAAGTCGTTCGAGGTCGGTCTGACGATGCGCTTCCTGCGCCACTTCAACCTCGACTTCACCTACTATAACACCAAGACGCAGGATCAGACCTTCGAGCCGAATATCTCGACCGGTTCGGGTTCGTCCAAACTGACCATTCAGTCGGGTAACGTCCGCAACCGCGGTTTCGAGGTCGCGCTGGGTTACAGCAATACGTGGGGCAAATTCTCGTGGGATTCGAACTACACGCTGTCGGCGAACAAGAACAAGATTCTTTCGCTTGCCGACGATGTGGTCAACCCCGAGACCGGCGAACACTTCTCGGTCGACCAGCTCGATATGGGAGGTCTTGCCGATGCCCGCTTCATCCTCCGCGAGGGCGGTACGCTGGGCGACTTCTATTCGCGCATCGACCTCAAACGCGACAGCAACGGTGCCGTCTATATCAACGAGAAGGGCGAGATCGCTTCCGAGTCGATCACCGACGTCAACAGCTACATCAAGCTGGGCAGCGTGCTTCCCGACGCCAACATGGCATGGCGCAACGACTTCCGCTGGCGTAACTTCAACTTCGGCTTCATGGTTTCGGCCCGCCTGGGCGGCGTGGTATTCTCGCGTACGCAGGCCATGCTCGACTACTACGGTGTTTCCGAGGTTTCGGCCGCAGCGCGCGATGCCGGCGGCGTGATGATCAACGGCGGCGACCTGGTGGATGCCAACAAATGGTACACGGCCATCGGCAGCGGTAACTCCGTTCCGCAGTACTATACCTATTCTGCCACCAACGTGCGCCTGCAGGAGGCTTCGATCGGCTATACGATCCCGAAGAAAAAGCTGGGCGACATCTGCGAAATTACCTTGTCGCTCGTGGGGCGCAACCTGTGGATGATCTACAACAAGGCTCCCTACGATCCCGAGACCGTTGCGACGGTGAACAGCTACTACCAGGGCATCGACTATTTCATGTCGCCTTCGACGCGTAATATCGGGTTCAACCTCAGACTTAAATTCTAATCTGCACGATGACTATGAAATTCAATATATTAAAACCGGCTTTGGCTGCGTTGGTACTTGTCGGTACGGCCTGCACCGCCAACTACCTCGATATAAATACCAATCCTTACGAGCCCTCCGAGGACGACATGCAGACCGACGGCTATATCATCGGCTCGGCGCTGACCTCGCTCGCGAGCACCGTCGTATCGACCGACGTCAATACGGCGCAGTTTACCGATGTGCTGCTGGGCGGCCCCATGGGTGGGTATTATTCCACGACGGGTGGCTTTACCCGTACGATCATGAATTACAATCCGACGGACGACTGGACGAACGTTTTCATGTATAGCGACAGGACGATCCCGGTGCTTTACTCGAACCTGCGCGAGCTGAAGAAGGTGACCGACGACCCCATCGTACTGGCGATCGCCGACATCATCAAGGTAGCGGCCATGCACCGCGTGACCGACACCTACGGCCCGATCCCCTATTCGATGATCGGTGAGAACGGCCAGATTCAGGTGCCGTACGATTCGCAGGAGAAGGTTTACGACAAGTTTTTCGAAGAGCTGGATGCCGCGATCAAGGTGCTTACCGAGCACCGCACGGATGCTATTTCCGCAAAAGCCGACTATATCTACGGCGGCAGCGCCGAGAAGTGGTGCAAGCTCGCCAATTCGCTCAAACTGCGCCTGGCGATGCGTATCGTCTATGCGAACGAGGCTAAAGCCCGCGAGATGGCCGAATCGGCCGTGAACAGCGAGGTGGGCGTCATCACGTCGAATGCCGACAACGCCAGGCTGACGTCGTTCGGTGCCGACGGCAACCCCATTTACGTGGCAGTCAACTACAACAAGCCCGCAGACTGCATAACGGGCGGCGATACGCATGCCGCAGCCGACATCATCTGCTACATGAACGGTTATTCAGACCCCCGCCGCGAGAAATATTTCACGCAGTCGGAGTGGCCCGGTCAAACCTATGTCGGCATCCGCCGCGGAATCGTGATTCCGCCTCTGGCATCCGTTGGCCGCAAGTACTCCGGCGTCAATATCTCGATCTCCTCGCCCGTCACGTGGATGAATGCTGCCGAGGTGGCTTTCCTGAAGGCCGAGGCGAAGGGTGTCTTCGGGTTCAACATGGGCTCCGGCGAGGCCAAGGATTTCTATGACGAAGGCATCCGCCTCTCGTTCGAGGAGTGGGGTGTGTCGGGTGCCGACACTTACCTGGCCAATACCACGGGCAAACCGCAGCTCTATGCCGATCCTGCGAACTCGAATTCTTATGCGCAGGAGTTGTCCGATATTACGATCGCATGGGATGAAGGGGCTACTCCGGCCCAGATGCAGGAGCGCATCATCACGCAGAAGTGGATCGCCAACTGGCAGCTGGGCAACGAGGCATGGGCCGACTACCGCCGCACGGGTTATCCCCGTCTGATGCCTGCCACCGAGGATGGAAACAAGAGTCTCGGGGTCGTCGATTCCGAACTCGGGGCGCGCCGTATGCCTTATCCGGCAGACGAATACACGACCAACAACGTGAACGTCAACAATGCGGTTTCGTCGCTTCTGAAGGGTACCGACAACATGGCGACCCGTATGTGGTGGGATTGCAACCCCGCGATCAAATAATAACCAACCCGAACGCTAAACGATTATGAAACGAAATATCAAGAAATTTCTGTTCCCGGCCGTAGCCGTTGCAGTCCTCTCTTTTGCGGCGTGCAGCGACTGGACGGAGACCGAAAGCCTCGACATCAACTATCCTACGCTTGAGGAGCAGAATCCCGAGCTCTACAAGCAGTACCTGAAGGCGCTCCGGGATTACAAGGCGGGCGAGCACAAGGTCGTCCTCGTCTCGATGGACAATACCACCTCGGCTCCGGCCCAGCGCAACGAGCACCTGACGACGATGCCCGACAGCGTGGACATCATCTGCCTGATGAATCCCGACAACCTGCATCCGACCCTGGCCGGTGAATTCGCCAAGGTACGCGAGAAGGGCACCCGGGTGATCTACAACATCGACTATAATGCGATCGAGAAACTCTGGGAGAAAGTCCTCGCGGATGAGGAGGCCAACAAACCCGAAGAACCCACGAATCCCAGCACCCCCGAGGCGACCCAGGACGAAGGCGGCGAAGGTGGCGGCGAGGGCGAACCGACCCCCGAGGAGGAGCTGGAGCTCCGTTTCCTGGAGTTCTGCAGGCAGCAGACCGTCAGTCAGCTGAACCTGTGTGCCAAATATGGTTACGACGGTGTCCAGGTGAACTATACCGGCCGTGCCCCGCAGGCTATGCAGGAAGAGGAAAAAGCGCAGTATGCCGCACGCCAGGAGGCGTTCTTCTCGAACGTGAAGACCTGGAACGAGGCCAACTCCGGCAAAGTGCTGGTCTTCCAGGGCAATCCGCAGAACCTCATCGACAAGTCCGTCCTGGGCGAATGCGATTATATCGTCATCCCCGCGCTGACCGCAACTTCGGCCGACAAGATGTCGTTCGCCGTGCTGATGGCCGCCGTGGAAGATGTCCCGACCGACCGGTTCGTCATCGGCGTGACGACCCCGTCGCTCACCGACCTGAGCGATGAGAGCGGTTATTTCTCCGGCTACGAGGCCGACGGCAAGACACGTGTGCGTGCCACCAAGGGTGCTGCCCAGTGGGTCGTAAGCCCGGCGTCGGGCTATGAGAAACTGGGTATCTCCATCGCCAACGCGCAGAACGACTATTTCAACCTGACTTTGGTTTATAAAAACATCCGGGAGGCGGTCGACATCCTGAATCCCGCACCTAAAAACTAATGCGACCTATGAAACTCAACAAGTTAAATATTGCTGTCGCGGCTCTTGCCGCCGTCGCTCTGGCAGGCTGCAAGAACGAGGATCTGTCCAGGCAGCATTACGACAATAAACTTTTCATCTCGGCGACGAATTTCACCGACGAGATGCTTATCAAGGCTGCGAATTCCTCCTATGAGCGCGAAATCACGGCCGGTATCGCCAAGCCCGTCGGGCAGGACATTTCGATCGAGTTCGCCGCGGCTCCCGAACTGTTCGACCACTACCGCCAGGCCTTCTACGACGAGGACGTGAAACTGCTTTCCGAGGAGTTCTACCAGTTCGATGAGACGAAGACCAGGATACAGGCCGGAAGCGTGGCGAGCGTTCCCGTGACGATCAGGTTCGTCGACGTGAACCTGCTGGACAAGAACGAGCGCTATGTACTGCCCGTGACGATCCGTTCGGTGTCGGGTATCGACGTGTTGCCGAGTGCCCGCAGTGTTTACTATATCTTCAAGGGTGCCGCGCTGATCAACGTCGTGGCCGGTATTACCGAGAACCGTGCTTGGCCCGACTGGAAGGATGCCTCGCCCGTAACCAACATGCGTACCTTCACGCTCGAGGCGCTGATCAACGGCAATGCGTTCAAGAACCAGATCTCCACGATCATGGGTATCGAGGGTAAGTTCCTGGTGCGTATCGGCGATTCGGGCGTGGATCCCAACCAGATTCAGATCGCTTCGTCGAGGAACCTGACCAATTCGGATCTCAAGCTCGATGCCGGCCGCTGGTACCATGTGGCCGTGACATTCGAGTCGGGAAGCGTGAAGGTATACCTCGACGGTGTGGAGAAGTGCAGCGGCAACGTCGGTACCTCGTCCGTGAATTTCGGCGTGAAGCATTCCGACGAGTCGGACGGCAAGCCCCGTTGCTTCTGGATCGGCTATTCGTATGCCAGCGACCGTTATTTCGACGGCCAGATCTCGGAAGTGCGTATCTGGAACAAGGCGCTGACCCCCGAGGAGATCAATGCCCCCGACCATTTCTACCAGGTGGCCGCGGCTTCCGACGGACTGGTGGCCTACTGGAAATTCGACGAGGGAGCCGGCAAGACCATCAAAGACCAGACCTCCTACGGGAACGATCTTACCGTCGAGAAGGAGTTGAAGTGGGTGAATGTATCGCTTCCCGAGCTGGGTAAATAATCTGCTAACCTTTAACCTGAAACGATTATGAACACCAAGAAATATCTGAAATACAGCTTCCTTCCGCTTGTGCTGATGTTGGGTGGCCTGGCATTCACGGCCTGCACCGACGACATCGAGGGCGGCAAGCCTGTCGACGAAGGGGCATACGACGCCGTGAAGCGCGTCGACGGCATGTTGCTCGACGTGACGTCGAACAAGAACGAGTCGGTGATCGAACTGCGCTCGGACAAATACCAGACCGAGGTCTTCTTCCGCCTTACGAAAGCGCCCCAGAAGGGTGTCGACGTGAAGATCGAGGTAGATCCCGCTTATCTGGAAACTTATAATGCCGAGCACGGGACGGAGTTCCAGCTCTTCCCCGCGGCCGATGTCACCATCGAACGCGAGGGCAAGCTGCTGCTGGCCCCGGACGAGATCCGTTCGGTCGGGGTGGGCATCACCCTGGCAGCAGCCAGCGAATTGCAGGAAGGGGTGACCTATCTGCTCCCGCTCAGGGCGACCTCCTCGACCGAGGGCATCACACTCTCGGAAAAGGCGCAGCATGCGGTCTATCTGGTGAAAGACCTGCGTGCCCAGGGCGACGCTTACAAGGGCCCCGACGCCGTGAGGAACGTGTGCTATTTCGAGGTCAACGACACCAACCCGCTCAATGCGCTGGAGTTCGTGCTCAAGGACAGCGGCAAGCTCTTCTTCGACGACATCATCCTTTTTTCGGCCAATATCAATTACAATGCGGAAACGGGACGGGTCTATGTGCTGAACAACCCCAACGTGCAGTTTCTGCTGGACAACAACGAGCAGTTCCTGCAGCCGTTGCGCAAGCGTGGCATGAAGGTGATCCTCGGTATCCTGGGCAACCACGATGCCGCCGGCGTGGCACAGCTGTCCGATATGGGCTGCCGTGAGTTCGCCAAGGAGCTGGCGGCTTATTGCGACGCCTATAATCTCGACGGCGTCGGTTTCGACGACGAGTATTCGACTTCTCCCGACCTGAGTAATCCCTGGTTTACGCAGTGGTCATACGATGCGGCAGCACGCCTTTGCTACGAAACTAAAAAGGCAATGCCTGATAAAACCGTCATGGTTTACTATCTGGGCGGTATCAATAGTTGGATGCCTTCTGTCGACGGGGTCGAGCCGGGCATGTTCGTCGACTATGCCGTCGCCGATTACGGGGGAACCGCAGCGCCGATGCAGGGCATGACCGTCAAGCAGTGCTCCGGCATGTCGATCGAGTTGAACCGGGGCAGCGGGGATTCGAGCGAGGGCACAGCCCGCTCGAAGAAGGAGGCCGGATACGGCTATTACATGTTCTTCGCACTGGGGCATACCAATTCGTTGGTAAGCGATTTCAGCGACTATCGGTTCCAGGTGAGCCGTTGCCAGTCTGTTGCCCGGGGCCTCTATGACGAGGAACTGCTGATGCCCGAGTATTATTACAAAAAGAACGACGCAACGCGTTATAAACTGCCTTAATCCGATTGTGTGCTGTACTCCCCGCAGCACGCCGCTGCGGGGAGTGCAGTTCGACTGAGAACCTAAAACAACGTAGATTTTATGAAAAAGATATTTATAGCGTTTGTAGCGGTGGCCTGTGCGCTCAGCGCCTGTTCCGACGACGATACGGCGGACGACCTTTCCCGGGCCACGATATCCATTACCCCCGATGCCATCCCCGCCGGGCCTGACGGGACGACGACGCAGGTGACCGTAACCAGTTCGGGAGACTGGCGGCTCGCAGGTGTCTGCGACTGGGTGCATCCTTCGGCCGAAGCCGGGAAGAGCGGCGATGTGGTAACCTTCACGATCGATCCGAATACAAGCGAAGAGAGCCGTGAAGCGGCCTTCAAGTTCTTTACGGGATCGGCTGTCGCTCCCCTGAAAATCGTTTCGGAAGCGGGCTATTCGCTGACCCTTCTTTCCGAGGAGAATATGACCGTCGAAGCATTGAGCACCGATATCCAGGTCAAACTGCATACGAACATTCCGGAATTGGCCGTCGCGTTTTCCGACGGCGGCGGGGATTGGGTCACGTATGTCGGGCGCAACGACGTTTTCGGCAACACGGTCTTGAAGTTTACCGTTGCCAAGAACCCGGATTACGATGACCGTTCGACCGTGGTCACGGTCTCGGGCATGGGGCAGTCGGTCGATATTCCGCTGACCCAGAACCGGATATATGCAATCAATATCGAGGATACGGCATTTGAGTTTGACCTTGCGGAGCGTTCTTTCTCCGTTGATGTGAATGCCAATGTAGATTACAAAGTAATGATTAGCGACGATTGGATCACGCAGGTGCCCGAAACCCGTGGGCTGGAAACGAAGACGCTTACATTCCATCTCGGAGCGGCAACTACCAGTCGCGGAGGTAAGATTACGATTGAGGGTGCTGGCATTACCAAAGAGTTGTCCGTTATCCAGAAAGATCCGAATGCGACACTGATTTCGTTTGTCGATAAGGATTTTGTAAAGTGGCTGCAACAACAGGGCTGGATCGTCGCATTGGGGTCTACTTCCGGAATCATTACGGAGAAAGGGTTGGCCGCCACCGAGTTGTCATATAACCCCAGCTACTATGGTACCCAATGGACATCGCTGGAGGGGATCGAAAACTTCACGAACCTGGAAAAGATCAATGTCATGAGTAATGATCTAAGTGAAATAGACCTTTCCGGTTTGACAAAGGTAAAAGAATTGAATTGCACCAAGAATTATGGGTTGGCCTTGATTAATCTTGGAGACAATCCGATCGAATCGTTGTCGCCGCTGGGAACCGATTATGCGGATGTCGAGAAGTTTACGATGATCGGTAACAAGTTGCTATCGCTGGATCTGACAGTAGCCTCCTACTATGTTTGGTATGACGGGATAACCTCGATCGACGTGTCGGGTTGTCCGGCACTCCAGACTCTTAAATGCGATCGTGGGGAGAAGGTGAAGTCGCTCTATCTCAAGAAAGGGCAGGATATTCCGCACCTGACCAAGAATGCCGCGACGGAGATCGTATATGTAGATTGATTTCTCTGCAGGATTCGATTCTGACGACCGTGCAGTCGCGAGCCGCAAGACCCGCCGGCTGCACGGTCTTCTTTCCCGGGGAATTAAATTGCCGGCCGCTTTAGTAATCCTGCGCCCGAAATTGTATTACTTTACGGATGCAAAGATGATAACCGCCCGGAATACCGATCGCGTGCGGAAAGATTTTATTATCTTTGTGCATCCCTAACCTAAAACCGGAGAAGACCCGATGATTTCGACAGTTAAAAAAACTTCGCCGCTGGCCTGGGTGCCTACGGTCTATTTTGCGATGGGGCTTCCGTTCGTCGTGCTGAACATGGTCTCGGCCGTCATGTTCAAGGATATGGGGATTTCCGACGCCCGGATCGCGTTCTGGACGTCGCTGATCATGTGGCCGTGGACGATCAAATTCCTGTGGAGCCCCTTCCTGGAAATTTTCCGCACCAAAAAATTCTTCGTCGTCACGACGCAGCTCCTGAGCGGCGTGTTGTTCGGCCTTGCTGCGCTGGCGCTGCATATGCCCCATTTCTTCGCCGTCACGGTGGGGGTCTTCGCGGTGGTGGCCTTCAGCGGCGCCACGCACGACATCGCGGCCGACGGCGTTTACATGTCGGAGCTCTCGACCGAGGATCAGGCGCGGTATATCGGCTGGCAGGGGGCGTTCTACAACCTTGCGAAACTGGTCGCCACGGGCGGCCTGGTCTGGTTCGCGGGCTGGCTCAGCAAGCGTTTCAGCGATTCCGGGGCGGCGACCTTCGATGCCTATGTGCAGTCGTGGACGGTGGTGCTGGCGATCCTTTGCGGCCTGCTCGTCCTGCTGGGTATTTACCACAGCCGCGAGTTGCCGTCGGGCGGAAGTGCGGCTGACGGACATTCGCTGCGGGAAGGGCTGCGCAGCCTGAAGGAGGTGATCGCGGCGTTCTTCACGAAAAAGCATATCTGGTATTACATCGCCTTCATCGTCTTCTACCGCCTGGGCGAGGGCTTCGTGATGAAGATCGTGCCGTTGTTCCTCAAGGCGGATACCGCGGCCGGAGGGCTGGGGCTTACCAACCAGCAGATCGGGTTGTACTACGGCACGTTCGGCGCCGGGGCATTCCTTTTGGGATCGCTGCTCGCGGGCTACTATATCGCCCACCGCGGACTGAGGCGCTCGCTCTTCACGCTGTGCTGCATTTTCAACCTTCCGTTCGCGGTCTATGCGCTGCTGGCATGGTTCCAGCCGCAGTCGATGTGGCTCGTGGGCGGCGGCATCGTCGTGGAGTATTTCGGCTACGGGTTCGGGTTCGTGGGGCTTACGCTCTTCATGATGCAGCAGGTGGCCCCGGGTCGGCACCAGATGGCGCACTACGCTTTCGCCTCGGGCATCATGAACCTTTCGGTGATGCTCACCGGCGCCGTTTCGGGTTACCTGAGCGACTGGAAGGGCTACGGCGTCTTCTTCATCGTGGTCATGCTGGCGACGATCCCCGCCTTTGTGATGACCTGGTTCGTACCGTTCACCTATGATGATAAACCAACAACCAAATAACATGAGCAATCTGAAAATAATGGGCCCGGCACTGCCGGATATGCCGTGGGAAGAGCGTCCCGCGGGGAGCAAGGAGGTTATGTGGCGCTATTCTGCCAACCCGATCATCGGGCGCGACGCGCTTTCGACCTCCAACTCGGTCTTCAATTCGGCGGTCGTGCCGTTTAAGAAGGGCAAGTACAACTATGCGGGTGTTTTCCGCTGCGACGACACGAACCGCCGCATGCGCATCCATGCGGGCTTCTCGGTGGACGGCATCGACTGGGACATCCGCGAGGAGGACTTCAGACTGGTGGGCGGCGACGCCGAGATCTCGGAGTGGGTCTACGGCTACGACCCGCGTGTGGCTCAGATCGGGGACAAATACTACGTGACGTGGTGCAACGGCTACCACGGCCCGACGATCGGCGTGGCGTGGACGGAGGATTTCGAGACGTTCCACCAGCTGGAAAACGCCTTCATCCCGTTCAACCGCAACGGCGTGCTGTTCCCCCGCAAGATCGGCGGGAAATTCGCGATGCTTTCGCGTCCGAGCGACAACGGGCATACGGCGTTCGGCGACATTTTCTATTCCGAGTCGCCCGACATGGAGTTCTGGGGACGCCACCGCCACGTGATGTCGCCCGCGGCGTTCGAGGTTTCGGCCTGGCAGTGCATGAAGATCGGCGCGGGGCCCGTGCCCATCGAGACCAGCGAAGGGTGGCTGTTGTTCTACCACGGAGTGCTCCGTTCGTGCAACGGCTACGTCTATGCGTTCGGCTCGGCATTGCTCGACCTGGATGAGCCGTGGAAAGTCACGGCGCGCAGCGGCCCGTACCTGATCTCCCCGCGTGAGACGTACGAGTGCACGGGCGACGTGCCGAACGTGACGTTTCCCTGCGCGGCGCTGCACGACCCCGCGACGGGGCGCGTTGCGGTCTACTACGGGTGTGCGGACACGGTTACGGGGCTTGCTTTCGGTTATATCCCGGAGATCATCGACTTCACCCGCAAAAACAATATACGCTGATGCCGCTGCGACGAACGCTCTTAACTGCTGCGCTCGCCGCAGCCGTTTTCTCGACACCGCTGCGTGCGCAGGAGCCTGCCGATTGGGTCGACCCGTTCATCGGGACGACCAATTTCGGGACGACCAACCCCGGCGCCGTATGCCCCAACGGGATGATGTCGGTGGTTCCGTTCAACGTGATGGGCTCTGACGAGAACCTCTACGATAAGGACGCCCGGTGGTGGTCGGCGCCCTATGAGTACCGCAACAAGTTCTTCACGGGCTTTGCACACGTCACCCTGAGCGGCGTAGGATGCCCCGAGCTGGGCTCGCTGCTGGTAATGCCGACGGCGGGTGCGCTGGACGTCGATTACCGCAACTACGGCAGCGCATATACCAGCCAGACGGCCTCGCCGGGCTACTATTCGAACCTGCTGACCAAGTACGGCATCCGCACCGAGGTGACGGCCACGCCGCGCACGTCGGCCGAGCGCTATACCTTTCCGGAGGGTACGGGACATATTCTGTTAAACCTGGGCGAAGGGCTTACCAACGAGTCGGGAGCCTGGGTGCGCCGCGTGAACGACACCGAGGTCGAGGGCATGAAACTGCTGGGCACGTTCTGCTACAACCCGCAGGCGGTGTTCCCGGTCTATTTCGTGATGCGCGTCTCGAAACGCCCCGCGGCTACCGGCTTCTGGAAGAAGCAACCCCCGAAACAGGGCGTCGAAGCCGAATGGGACAAGGATGCCGGCAACTACAAGCTCTATACGCAATACGGCAAGGACATTGCCGGCGACGACGTCGGCGTGTGGTTCTCCTACGACATGCAGCCGGGCGAGCAGGTCGAGGTGCGCATGGGCGTTTCGTTCGTGTCGGCCGAGAACGCCCGCCTGAACCTCGAAGCCGAGCAGCAGGGGCGCTCGTTCGACGACATTCGCGCGGCCGCACGCCGCACGTGGAACGACGACTTGGGGCGCATCCGCGTCGAGGGCGGTACCGAAGCGCAGAAGAAGGTCTTCTATACGGGGCTTTACCATGCGCTGATCCACCCCAACGTGCTGAGCGACGTCAACGGCGAATACCCCGCGATGGAGAGCGCCGAGATCCGCACGGCCGAGGGCAACCGCTATACGGTCTTCTCGCTGTGGGATACTTACCGCAACCTGCACCAGCTGCTGACGCTGGTCTACCCCGAACGCCAACTGGAGATGGTGCGCTCGATGGTCGGCATGTACCGGGAGTGGGGCTGGCTCCCCAAGTGGGAACTCTACGGCCGTGAAACCTTCACCATGGAGGGCGACCCGTCGATCCCCGTGATCGTCGATACCTGGATGAAGGGGCTGCGCGATTTCGATATGGACGCCGCCTACGAGGCGATGCGCAAATCGGCCACGACGCCGGGCGCGCGGAACAGGATGCGCCCCGACATCGACCCCTACATCGAAAAAGGTTATGTGCCGCTGGGCTTCTACGCCCGCGACCTTTCGGGTGACAACTCCGTGTCGCACGCCCTGGAATACTATATCGCCGACCACGCGCTGTCGCTGCTGGCCGACTCGCTCGGCAAAAAAGACGACGCGGCGTTGTTCCGCGCCCGCTCGCTCGGCTATAAGAACTATTACAGCACCGAGTCGGGCACGTTCCGTCCGATTACCAAGGAGGGTAAGTTCCTCACGCCCTTCGACCCGCGCCAGGGTGAGAATTTCGAACCCGTCCCCGGCTTCCACGAAGGTTCGGCCTGGAACTATACGTTCTATGTCCCGCACGACGTGGCCGGACTGGCCCGGCTGATGGGCGGCAGACGCCGATTCATCGACAAGCTGCAGATGGTCTTCGACCAGGGGCTGTACGACCCGGCGAACGAACCCGACATCGCCTATCCTTACTTGTTCAGCTATTTCCAGGGCGAGGAGTGGCGTACGCAGCGCGAGGTACGGCGTTTGCTGGACAGGTACTTTACGACAGCCCCCGACGGCATCCCCGGCAACGACGACACGGGCACCATGTCGGCGTGGGCGGTCTTCTCGATGATGGGCCTCTACCCGGACTGCCCGGGGGAGCCTTACTATACGCTTACATCGCCTGTTTTCGACAAGGTGACCGTTACGCTCGACCCGAAATACTATCCGGCCGGGGAGCTCGTTATAGAAACGGAGCGCTCCGGAGCCGGCGACGTCTACATCGGCTCGATGACCCTCGGCGGCAGGCCGCTGAAGAAATACCGCATTTCGCACGGTGAACTGGTAGGCGGCGGCCGGCTGGTTTTCGGATTGCAACCCGAACGCAAATAAAAACAACATATGTCCCTATGAATTTAAAATCTCTCTCAGCTCTCGGCGCAGGCCTGCTTTTGGCGGCCTGCTCGCAGGCACCCCGTACGGATTCGCTGACGCAGTATGTCGACATGCGTATCGGCACGGGCGGCCATGGCCATGTATTCATGGGCGCCAACGTCCCGTTCGGCGCCGTACAGCTCGGCCCCACGAGCATCCCGCAGTCGTGGGACTGGACGTCGGGCTACCACATTTCCGACACGACGGTCATCGGTTTCAGCCACACACACCTGAACGGCACCGGTATCGGCGACCTGTTCGACGTCACGGTGATGCCCGTCGTGGGGCAGGTGACCTATGCCCGCGGCACGGAGGACGACCCGCAGTCGGGCATGTGGTCGTATTTCAGCCACGCCAATGAAAAGGCCCGCCCGGGCTATTACGCCACGCGGCTCGACCGCTACGGCATCGACGTGGAGCTGACCGCCACCAAGCGCGTCGGCCTGCACAAATATACCTTCCCGGCATCGGCCGATGCCGCCGTGGTCTTCGACCTCGAGAACGGCGGCTGCTGGGATGCTCCGACCGAAACCTTCATCGAACGTGCCGACGACCATACGATCAGCGGCTACCGCTACTCGACGGGCTGGGCGAAAGACCAGCGGGTCTATTTCACGGCCGAATTCTCCAAACCCTTCAAGTCGCTAGCCATTTACGAGGGCGGCGAGGACGGCGGCCTGCGCGAAGGCGACAGCTTCAGGGCGGAGCGCCTTTACGGCCGGGTCGGTTTCGACACTTCGGCCGGAGAGACGATCTATGTCAAGGTCGCCATTTCGCCCGTGAGCATCGAGAATGCACGCCTGAACATGCAGGCCGAGCTTCCCGGCTGGGACTTCGAAGCGACGGCCGCAGCCGCCGACCGGGCGTGGAACGCCGAGTTGCAGAAGGTGCGCATCGAGACTTCGGACGACGCCGCACGCCGCATTTTCTATACGGCGCTTTACCACACGATGGTCGCCCCGTCCGAATTCTGCGACGTGAACGGCGACTACCGCGGTTCCGACGGCAAGATCTACCGCGCCGCGCCGTTCGTGAACTATACGACTTTCTCGCTGTGGGACACCTATCGCGCCGCCCAGCCCCTCATGACGATCCTCCACCCCGAGAAGATGCCCGACATCGCCAATACGATGCTCCATATCTACCGGCAGCAGGGCAAGCTTCCCGTATGGCACCTGATGGGTAACGAAACCGACTGCATGGTCGGCAATCCCGGTATCCCGGCCCTGGCCGACGCCGTGCTCAAAGGCTACGGCGGCTTCGACAGGGAGCAGGCCTACGAGGCGCTCAAGCAGTCGGCGATGCTCGGCGAGCGGGGTATGGATCTGCGCATGAAATACGGCTATATCCCCTGCGACCTCTTCAACGAGGCGGTGGCTTACGACATGGAGTACGCCCTCGCCGACTGGGCCGTGGCACAGGTCGCCAAAGAGCTGGGCAAGACCGCGGATTACGACCATTTCCTCGAACGAAGCAAATCCTACCGCCATTTCTTCGATCCGCAGACCCGCTTCATGCGCGGCCTCGATTCGAAAGGCCGGTTCCGCACGCCTTTTAATCCGTTCCGCTCGACACACCGCGCCGACGACTACTGCGAGGGCAACGCATGGCAGTACACATGGCTCGTGCCGCACGACGTCGAGGGGCTGATCGGCTGTTTCGGCGGCAAGGAAGCCTTCACCGGGAAACTCGACTCGCTGTTCGTCGTCAGCTCCGTGCTCGAGGGAGCCGCCTCGCCCGACATCTCGGGCCTGATCGGTCAGTACGCCCACGGCAACGAACCCAGCCACCACGTCGTCTACCTCTACACGATGATCGGTCAGCCGTGGAAGACCGCCGACAAGGTGCGCGAGATACTGACGACGCTCTACCACGACCGGCCCGACGGGCTTTCGGGCAACGAGGACGTGGGGCAGATGTCGGCATGGTACGTCCTCTCGTCGCTGGGTTTCTACCAGGTCGAACCCGCCGGGGGCCGCTATTTCTTCGGCTCGCCGCTCTTCGACAAGGCTGAAGTGCGTGTCCGCGACGGTGTGCTGACCGTCACGGCGCATAACAATTCCGCCGCGAACAAATACATCCAGGCGGTGAAGCTCAATGGCAAGCCGTATACGAAACCCTATATTGCCTTCGACGACATCGCCGCGGGCGGTGTGCTCGAATTCGAGATGGGTGCCGAACCCGCAGTGTGGTATGAACTCTAAACATCGGAAGGCCATGAAAAAAGGATATATCGCATTTGCCGCCCTCTGCGCCGCCGCACTCGCTTCGTGCACATGTCCTTCGGCCGGGGAGCAGCGCCTCCGTCCTTCGGAGTACGTTTCGACGCTGGTCGGTACGCAGTCGGATTTTTCGCTCTCGACGGGCAATACCTGTCCGGCCATCGCCTTGCCGTGGGGCATGAATTTCTGGACGCCCCAGACCGGCAAGATGGGCGACGGCTGGGCATATACTTACGGGGCGCACCAGGTGCGGGGGTTCAAGCAGACCCACCAGCCTTCGCCGTGGATCAACGATTACGGCCAGTTCTCGCTCATGCCCGTGCGCGGGGAGGATAAATTCGACGAGGAGTCGCGCGCCAGCTGGTTTTCGCACCAGTCCGAAGTGGCCAAACCCTATTACTATAAGACTTACCTCGCCGACCATGACATCCGCGTGGAGATCACGCCGACCGACCGTGCCGCGATGATGCGCTTCACCTTCCCCGACTCGAAGGAGTCGGGTGTGGTGATCGACGCCTTCGACCGTGGTTCGCAGGTCGGGATGGTCGACGACCGTACGATCGTCGGTTACACCACGCGCAACAGCGGTGGCGTGCCGGAGAATTTCCGCAACTGGTTCGTCGTGCGCTTCGATACGCCGTTCAGCGCCATCGAGCTGACCGATGCCCCCGGCGGATACAAACCCGGCAGCAACCTGCTCTATCCCGAAGGGCAGAAGTCCGTCACGGGCGAACATGCCGTGGCCAAGGTGCATTTCGCGACCCGCCGCGGCCAGCAGATATGCGCCAGCGTGGCGTCGTCGTTCATTTCTCCCGAACAGGCGCTGCAGAACCTCCGGGAACTGGGTAGCGACGATTTCGAAACGGTGAAGTCCAAGGCGCAGGCGCGCTGGGACGATGTGCTGGGACGCATCGAGGTAGAGGGCGGTACGGACGACCAGTACCGTACGTTCTATTCGTGCCTCTACCGGTCGGTGCTCTTCCCGCGTAAGTTCTACGAGGTGACCGACCAGGGCGAGGTCGTGCATTACAGCCCCTACAACGGCGAGGTGCTCCCCGGCTACATGTATACCGACACCGGGTTCTGGGACACCTTCCGCAGCCTTTTCCCGCTGCTGAACCTCGTTTACCCCTCCGTGAACGCCGAAATCCAGCAGGGACTCGCTAACGCGGCACGCGAGAGCGGTTTCCTGCCCGAATGGGCGTCGCCCGGGCACCGCGGCTGCATGGTGGGCAACAATTCCGCTTCGGTGGTTGCCGATGCCGTGGTGAAGGGCACGAACGACAAAGACCTCGGGGTGCTCTACGATGCGATGGTGTATGCCACGGAGCACGTGCACCCGACCGTTGCGTCGACCGGACGCTGGGGGCACGAGTACTACAACGAGCTGGGATATATCCCTTACGACGTGAACATTCCCGAGAACGTGGCACGTACGCTCGAATACGCCTACGACGACTGGTGTATTCTGCAGGTGGCGAAGAAACTGAACCGTCCCCAGGCTGAACTGGACAAGTGGGCGGCGCGTGCCCGGAACTACCGCAATGTCTTCGACCCCGAAACCCGTCTGATGCGCGGTCGCCTCAGGGACGGCAAGTTCCAGGCGCCGTTCAGTCCCTACAAGTGGGGCGACGCCTTCACCGAGGGTAACTCGTGGCATTATACGTGGTCGGTATTCCACGACGTCGAGGGGCTCGTCGACCTGATGGGCGGCCGGGAGCAGTTCGTCCAGATGCTCGACTCGGTATTCGTCGTGCCGCCGATCTACGACGACAGCTACTACGGATTCCGCATCCACGAGATCACCGAGATGCAGGTGGCCGACATGGGCAACTACGCCCACGGCAACCAGCCTGCGCAGCACATGATCTACCTCTATAATTATGCGGGTGCCCCGTGGAAAGCCCAGTACTGGGCGCGCGAGGTGATGGATCGCCTCTATTCGGCCTGTCCCGACGGCTATTGCGGCGACGAGGACAACGGCCAGACTTCGGCCTGGTATGTCTTTTCCGCCCTGGGGTTCTATTCCGTCTGCCCGGCTTCGGACGAATACGTCGTCGGTTCGCCGCTGTTCCGCAAGGCCGTCGTGAACCTCGAAAACGGGAATAAGATTGTGCTCGAAGCGCCGGACAACAGCCCCGAGAACCGTTATATCGGAGCCGTGCAGTTCGACGGGAAATCCTATACGTATAATTTCCTGCGCCATTCCGACCTCGTGAAGGGTGCCGGCGTCCGCTTCTCGATGCGTCCCGACCCCGATTACACGCGGGGTACGGAGCCCGGGGATGCCCCTTACTCGTTCAGCCGCGAATAACACGGACGGGTTGAACCGATGTCAATCCGCCGCGGCCGGTTCCGGCTGCGGCGGATTTTTTGTTTTTGCCGGAATCCCGAAATGTCGATAATTTGTCAATAGAATATGCCCGGGGATTTTGTAAATCGGCTGAAAAGCGCTACTTTTGTAACGTTGTTTTGACAATTGTTAGGTTAATCCGAACACCTCCCCATGACATCTACCGACAGAATCGACCAACGCGAACGTAAGAAACAGCAGGGCCAGGCCGCTGCGTTCTATTCGTCGTCGTGCCGACAGCAGGATCGGAGTACGCAGATGCAAGGGCAGCAGGTGTCCGGGAGCGGAATACGCAGATAGATACCAGACCGCCATGACATACGTGTCGTGGCGGTCTGTCTTTTTTTCAAACTTAAAACCAAAGGTATGAAGGTCGGTGTTATTATGGGCTCGGTGAGCGATTATGAGGTGATGGCCGATGCCGTCGCCATGCTCGGACAATTCGGGGTCGATTTCGAAAAGCGCGTGGTGAGCGCCCACCGTACCCCTGACCTGCTGTGCGAATATGCCAAGACGGCCAAAAACCGCGGTATCGGGGTGATTATTGCCGGCGCGGGCGGTGCCGCGCATCTGCCGGGCATGGTGGCCTCGATGACCACGCTCCCCGTGGTGGGCGTCCCCGTGATCTTCCCTCGTTCATTCGTAAATTGCGAAAAAAGATAGA
>ERZ791822.382-NODE-382-length-27660-cov-5.278283_pt1 | contig 27660 bp, 23 predicted proteins | sample MGYA00510299_ERZ791822 | MGnify/ENA primary metagenome ERZ791822 (study PRJEB30046, sample SAMN00791945) | human gut metagenome | study: EMG produced TPA metagenomics assembly of the A metagenome-wide association study of gut microbiota in type 2...
TTGAAAAAGAAGATGGTAGTATTTGGCACGCATAGTTACAATTTCGAAATCCGGATTTTCTTTAAAACGCTCCCTGATTCTTCCTATATGTACCTCTATCGTATGTGGGTCTGCCTCCGTCTCATATCCCCATACCTCATCCATTAGCTGCTGCTTCGTAAATGTCCTGCCTGGTGAAGCTGCCAGCTTGTATAAAAGCAGAAATTCCTTTTTGGGCAGGACAAGCGTTTCATCACCGGTCACAACTGTCATTGCATCATAATCAAACTCGGTTGAGCCAATCACAATTTTGTGTTCGTTCAGTATCTGTGCACGACGAAGCAGTGCCCCTACCCTCAAAACCATTTCATTGACATTTACAGGTTTTACCATATAGTCGTCACTTCCCGAAAGAAAGCCCTGACGCATATCATCGAAGCTGCTTTTTGCAGTAATCATAAGCACCGGTATCTGATATCCCGCCGAACGAAGCTCCGACACAAGTTCATATCCATCCATAACCGGCATCATTATATCGGAAATGATTAAATCAATATACTCTCTGTCCAATACCTCCAGTGCCTGTGCTCCATCCGACGCACTTTTGACCTGATATCCGCTCTTTTCAAGCACCTTTTGGAATAACAGACTTAATTCCTTATCATCTTCTACAATTAATATTTTAAACACGCTTTATGTTCTCCTTTAATCAAAACAAATCCCTTGCCCATCCAAGCAGATGCTGTACCAGAAACACCTTTCTTTTATGTTTTTCTGTTAATTCAATCGGCTTTACATGATACGGATCATAATATGTTCCGTCGTCTAATACCTGTCTGGACACACTCTCATACTCCATCATGCCATCCTCCAGCTGTTTATTAATCTCTTTACTGCGTATTACAAGCATCAGCTCTGTATCCAGATAAGTACTTCTCATGTCCATATTGAATGAACCTATTACTGACAGATCATCGTCAATCAGAATACTTTTTCCATGATATGAATAACCGCCTTCATATTCCCAGATATCAATTCCTGTTTCTAAAATTCTGTTTCTGTTTTTGGCATAATCAGCAGCTCCAAATGGATTTCCGTTATTTGCAACAGAATTTGTCATAATAGAAAAGTCCGGAACCTTCTGTGCAATTTCCTCCCATGTATTATACATCATATCATTGCAAATAATATATGGTGTATGAATTTTTACGCATTCCTTTGCATTTTTCATTAATTCTCCCAGCTGATACCATACCACCGGTTCCTTAGCCCCGGTGTGGATTGGGTTTGATAATAATGTAATCTTTTCTGTTTCAAAGGTTTCATCCGCATAATCTGTATCACAAATTTTTTCCTTATTAACTTCAAAATATTGCTGATACCCTTTCTGTAGCTCTAAAACTGCTTTCTTTACAGATTGTCTGTCAGCTAATTTTTTACTGTTATGAAAATACCGACAGTCCTCCTGTTCCCATATTGTTTCAAAATAATTCAAAAGCTGATTGACCGAATTATCTTTCTGTGGCTCATCGCAGACAACTAACACATCCCGGTCAAAATTTTTATGCCCCGGAAAATCACCCAAAAAATAATTATATGTGTTTCTTCCGCCAAGAATATATATTTTACCATCTGCAATCAGATATTTATCATGCATTCTTCCCATTGTCTTCCATGGCTTAAGCGGATTTGCTTTATTGTACAGCTTAATCTCAACATTCTCATGCGAAGATAATCCATAAAAATATGGATTACCCTCCATATCAATCCAGCTCTCCATTCCATCTACCAATATGCGGACATGTACGCCTCTGTCTGCCGCATCATGCAGTGCTCCTAAAATCAATTTTCCGCTTTCGTCTGATTTAAATGCAAATGTAGAAAGGATTATTTCATCCTTTGCATTTTGGATTAATCTAACTCTTTCTAAAAGAGCCTGCGAATTTTTTTCAATGATTACTGCTCTTTCCGTATTCTCTCTCCCCGCCACACTCATAATATTTTGTGTTTCCTTTATAGTAGCATCAGACACCGCCGGCTGTTTTTTATATGTGATGCAGATTCCGATTAACTCATAAAAAGCCACACATAAAAAAACTGCCAGTATAGCAAAAATAATTTTACATATTTTATGCCTTTTCATTGTACATCACCTGATTCCTTGTATTTTATACTCATACAATACAATGTCAATCTCAATTTTACCTCAACAGAATTGATTTTATGCAAAAAAACAGGAAAAAGCAGCTGCCTGCAATTTCCTGTCCATAAAAACTCATATAAAATTATTTTACTGCGATTTACCTATTTTTCCTATATAATTTTTAAAGCACAATTACGGCAGCATCAAGCCCCTCTACTTTTCCGTCAAATGCGCTATCTGTCAGCAGATTATATTTCTCGGCATACTCATTAAATTCCTTTACACTGCTGCCGCAATTGAAAAGCATTGCGATTGTCTCTTCGCCGTTTTTTCTGATCATAACAATCGTATCATCATCGTCATTTGCGATTGTCTCAATCATTTCGCCATCTACGATGCATGCATGTGCTTTTCTAATCTGCATGAGCTTCTTATACCAATTATACATCTCCTTGTCCTGGTATTCCTCATCCCAGTACATGCCTCGTCTGCAGTCCGGATCATTTGCTCCCGGCATTGCATACTCATCACCATAGTAGACCATAGGCATTCCCGGCAGTAGCAGCTGAAAGGCTGCTGCGAGATGCTGCTTTTTCTTATTATCATGGCACAGATGTAAAAATCTTGCTGTATCATGGCTGTCAATCAGGTTCCACATCAGCGGATAGCACTTTTTGTTTAAGCGCCCCTTCAGATATCCCAGATTCTGTACAAACTGGCTGACATTAATCTTTTCGTCTGCAAGCAGGTCTATCAGATTCAGGTAGAATGGATAATTCATGACAGTATCCCACTCATCTCCCTCGAGGAAGTCTCCTGCGTAGTGCCATATCTCACCAATTATCAGCATATCCTTCTTTACTGCCTTGATTGCCTTTCTGAAATTCTTCCAGAAGAAATGACTGATTTCGTCTCCTACATCCAGTCTCCATCCGTCAATATCACATTCCTTAATCCAGTAGCAGGCAACATCCGTGATGTATTTTTCAACCTCAGGATTTTTCAGATTAAGCTTTGGCATTCCACCGTAATAGCCGAAGCATTTGAAGTTTGGAATCTCTCCCCATTCGCCCTTAGGCGGCAGCTCGTCGATAAAATACCAGTCGAGATATTTTGACTTTTCGCCCTTTTCAAGTATATCCTGAAATGCGAAAAATTCTCTTCCTGAGTGGTTGTATACCGCATCCAGCACTACCTTCATGCCACGCTCATGAGATTTTTGTACGAGCTCCTTTAAATCCTCTGTTGTTCCAAATGATGGGTCAACCTGATAATAATCAATGGTATCATACTTATGGCATGAATTTGATTTAAAGATTGGTGTCAGATATACCACATCTATTCCCAGATCTTTAATATAATCCAGATGCTCTATGATTCCTCTGAGATTGCCATGCAAATCATCCATAGGCGTAATCGGTGCCTTATACCACAGCTCTTTGTCCACCGGCTGTGTTGCTGCAAAGCGCGACGGAAAAATCTGATACACTACCTTGTTGGCTGCCCACTGTGGCACCTCAAACATCTCTTCCTCTCTGAGGTTCTGCGGACAGTCAAACATTCTGTCCCTGTTTGTGATGCACTCCTTGTCGAACTCATAATTGCCGTAATATACCTTTTCACCCTGCATGTCCGTAAATTCAAAAAAGTATCTCAGGCATATCAGATTCATCTGAAGCTGTGCCTCATAATAATCGTGAAACTGTGAGGTGGCTACCTTCTTCATAGGAAGTGTCATTCGCGTATCCTTGCGCTCCATTGGTATATACTTGTCCTCATAGTGAAGGATTACCTCCTTCATATCATCCTTTTTTACCTGCACGCGTATCACAAACAAATCCTTATCTATCGCATAACAGAATCTTTTATCCATGTCATGAAAAATTGCTGAATATTCCATAAAATGCCCCTTTACTTACGTATTTCGTTATTTTGTATTTTAACGCACTATCTCAAACAATTCTATCATTATATCCATGACATTTTTACACTATTTCTACTTTATGCATGATTTTAGATTAATAACGTTTAATTTTTTTGACTTTATTCTCCAAAACACTGCGTTCATTATATCACTGCACACTCAGATAGCTTGTCACACAGTAAAGTGTCTGTCCATTATATTCCACGCGTGACCAGCCAAACTCCTCATTGATTCCGGTTCTGGTGACGGTTTCCCCATTTTTTATCGTTGCAACAACTGTAGCATCCGGATTTGTGACACTTGGAAGTGCACGCAGATTAACCTCTATTTTTGCAGTGACAGTATCATTACACTCCTTGAACTTTGTCTTCAGTCCGTCTCCGCTGCCACTTCCGTCCTGCCCGGGAACTACATAGTTCATATCTGTTGTGAGGTAGTTTGAAATGGCATAATATGTCTGTCCATTATATTCGACACGTGACCATCCACTGTCACTGACGCCTGTTCTTGTTGCTGTATCACCGTTATTCAGCGTTGCCTTAATTGTACTGTCATTGCCCTGACTTGGAATATCCCTCAGATTGACGCTCTCCTTGGCAGTTACAGTCTCATTTACATCCGAAAACTTCATGTTTGCTTCCGGGTCAGCTGTTGCATTGTCAGCCGCATCTCCATTTTTTGCAGACTCTGTTTCATCAAACCCAAAGTATGCAACATTCAAATCTACCGGCTTATCAATCCCTGACACCTTTCCCTTGTTGGTATACTGCCACATAGCATGTGTACCCTCATATGATGACTGTGGTGTTTCCGGGTAAGCTGTATCCGGATATTGTGACACCCATATTTTGTAGCTGCTCTCAAGCGCTTTAGTATCCCACTGGCTGTTTTCCGACAACTCATTCATGGCAGCGTAAAACATAGGCGTGTATCCTTTTTTATATATTTCCTGCAAAAATGCCTCAGCTACTTTGGTACGGGCCTCTGATGACATGCCATACTGTCTGCTTGCTGAGTCTGTGAAGCCCTCGCAGTCAAATGCCACCGGATATGTAATCTGATATTTTGAGATGTAGTCTGCAACCCAGTCTGCCTCTTCAATGGCTTCTGTTTCATTTACTGCTGATGAGAAAAAATATACTCCAACCTTTATGCCATTTTTCTGTGCCTCCTGCATGTTGTATCTGGCATTTGTATCAACACACATCTCACCTGTTTTCTGGGTTCTGTAGCCCACACGTATCATCGCAAAATCAATTCCGCCTGCGGCAACCTTGTCCCATTTTATGGTGCCCTGATATTTAGATACATCAATTCCGAAAGTCAGATTACTATTTTCCGCAACAGTGCTTGCAGACAGTATCTGTGTCTCATCCGCAGAAGCTCCCTCATCAGTTGTAACACTCATTGAGCCGGCATTGTCGCCCGTATGCTGCGGGTCTTCCTTGTCTGAACTATCCTCTGTGGCTGTTTCCGTCATCTGTGACGAGCCTTTAGCCTCGTTTTTTGCTGACTTAATCACAAAAAATGTGGCAACTGCAGCCAGTGCAGCTACTATCGCAACAATTATAAATATTGCTATTATCTTTCTTTTATCGTTCATAGATTTTCCTCTTCATCAATGTATATACCATATATAAGCAACCTGTTTTTATGCAACAAAATATATCATATAATATACTAATTTTCAAATACCTGTCCATTTTTAAGAGTCTTTTTTTCTGAGAAAATATTAAAAAATCCGCTATACTCTCCTATCGTATAGCGGATTAATAAAACACTATTTAATTTTCAGGCTTTTCACCGTTTTTGTCCGTATCCGCATTTACAACGAGATTTACTCCATCAAGTCCGGTTACATTTACGTTGCGATTTACCTTTGCGTCATATGAATCAGCGTTGATAATCTCAGATAAATCAATACCTGTTGCCTCTTTCATACTCTCAAATACCTTTGCCATTACAACCGGTACATTTCCGGCAACCTTGCCTACACCATTTTCGCCATCACCGCCACCGATAATAGTAATCTTGTCGATTTGTCCAAGTGGCTCTGCAACCTTGGCTGCGATATCAGGCAGCACCTTAATCATCATCTCTGCAACGGCTGCCTTATTGTACTTGGCATATGCCTCTGCCTTTTTCTCCATAGCCTCAGCCTCTGCAATACCCTTTGCCTGGATAGCTGATGCTTCTGCCTCTCCGACTGCACGGATACCGGCAGCTTCCTGCTCCTTGGCATATCTCATGGCTTCTGCCTCTGCTTTCTGTGCCTCCGCCTGACGCTGTGCCTCGAACTGTCTTGCCTCAGCTTCCTTCTGACGCTGGTAGAGCTGTGCCTCTGCTTGCTGCTGTGCCGCGTATTTATTGGCTTCAGCCTTTTTCTTGACCTCTGCCTCAAGAGACTGCTCTGTTACTGCAACCTCTTTCTGCTTTAACTCAATCTCTCGCTCCTGCTTTGCAATATCAGCGTTTGCTGTGGCAACCTCAATGGTCTTACGCTGCTCCTCCTTCTGAATGTCGTAAGCCGCATCCGCCATAGCCTTCTTTGTATCAGCCTCCATCTGAAGCTCTGATTTCTTGATAGCGAGCTCATTCTGTTTCTTGGCAATCTCTGTCTGTGCTGCAACCGCTGCATCATTTGACTCTTTGTCAGCCGAAGCCTGAGCTACCTTGATGTCTCTCTCACTCTCTGCCCTTGCGATGGCGGCGGCCTTTTTAATCTTTACGATATTGTCGATACCAAGATTCTCTATTACCTCGTTGCCATCCACGAAATTCTGCACATTAAAGCTGATGATATCAAGTCCCATTGCCGCAAGATCAGGCTCTGCATTCTCTTTTACCAGATTGGCAAACTTCTGACGGTCTGAGACCATCTCTTCAAGCTTCATTTTTCCAACAATCTCACGTACATTACCCTCGAGAACCTCTCTGGCAACACCAGCGATATACTCTGTGTTTTTGTTAAGGAAATTCTCAGCCGCAAGGCGTAGCTTTTCAGGATTATTACTGATCTTTACGTTTACCGTAGCATCGACGTTGATATTGATATAATCTGCTGTCGGTACTGCATTGCTCGTCTTTACATCGATAGGTATCAGTCTGAGATTCAGCTTATCAAGACGCTCAAAAAACGGAATACGTATGCTCGCCTTTCCGATAACTACCTTTGACTTTTTCTTCACACCTGAAATGATATACGCCATATCAGGCGGTGCCTTCACGTATCCGATTGCCATAAACAACAGGATAACAAGAACAACAACTGCAACAATAATTCCAATGATACTAATGTCCTGCATAACTTTCTCCTCTCTTTCGTATGCTTTTTATTAATAATTTGACAATATCATTTTATTATAGATATATTGTTTTGTCACCATAAATATTAAAAAAATAATATACCACTGTGCATTTGTTCTGATTATGGTATAAGCGATGCAAACATAAAATTTAGAAATTACAGATATCTTCTTAATCAGCAGGCATTACTTATTCATCAATTTTATTTTGTAATCATCATCCCTTGTATCCTGCTTTATACAGAGTTATGTTATCTAGCAGTGTCTACACCGTGACTTTAAGACTCGACAGCATTATGCTGGAAATACATTAGTCTGTCGCCTGCCATTCCTTCCGGATATGTACATGCGCTGTAGTCAAAATACTGCTATCTTCCATTCACATTAACCTTCAGCGCTCTCGCGACTACGACATACTTCCTAATGCCACCTTTTATAACCACGATACTTCCCAGTGGTAAAAATTCAGTTTTCTCATTAATCACTCTTCACCTCACATTTTATTCCCGATTTAATATCGTTTTCTTTGTTATTTCTTTCTACATTACATTATACACTATGGTGGTCACACAGCAGTCACACCGGAAAAATTTCTCTACTTTTTTCATTTTTTGCGAAAAAATCCCTCAGAGCTGTTTGTGCCCTGAGGATTGGTTTTTGCTTTTGCTTCAAAGCTTTCGCAATATTCTGTTGCTAGGAGTGCGTTACATCAGCATATTCATTTTGCAATATTTGTTCGTATACCCAGCTCGGCAAAATTTCGCTAGTGTCTATTAATTAACATCATGGATTCTTAATTGCTTCTGGGCAGCCATGATGGATAATTAATAGACATGCAGAGGCTATAGGTTGTTGGGAGTTCCAGAGTATAACCCTAATAATATGTTTTTTAATTCATCAATTGGTCATACAAAAATTGACACGCATCATTTTCAGAGTCAAAAATTTCATTTGTTGTCTTAATACCTCTTTCTAAATAATAAACCGACCACTTATCCTGAATTTTTTCCAAGCATAAACATTCATCATTTTTTCCTTGTCCTGTCAGATTATAAATATAATCTGGAATTCCAGCTATTTTTAATTTTTTTTCTAATACCTCTCTAGTCATTTATTTAATCTCCTTTATATAGTCTAATTCTTTTAATTTTTTAATATTATTGGGTAATTCATACTGTATTCCACCCCCAACTTGTTCAAATGCAGGTGCAATCTCAGATATTGTAACGTTATCAATTGGTTTTAATACTTCATATTTATGATATGCATTTGGGTTCTCAATATATGGAAGTGCCCTTTGTTCATATGGTACTCCTGCTGGTGATGTATATTTTCCCCATTGACTTCCATATCTGTCAATAATAGTTCCTGCAGGAATAGTTTGATTTTCCTTGATTGTTCCTGGTACTCGCCCACCATTTGGTGCCCACTTTTCCCAATCAATATTTTCATCTGCATCTAAAAATTTAGTATCTCTTACAACTAATTCATCAGTACCTATAGCCTTACCACTCTCTATATCCCCTGTTACACTCTCAACAACATTCCCTTTCACACCTTTGTTTGACCAGCCCAATTTTGCATCTGCCATATTAAGTCCCTTCGCTGATCCCGTCGATGCCAGTATTCCGGCTATCATTCCAAGTGTTTGGTTGTTTGTTTTATCATATACCAGGTTAGATGCTCCATATCCTGCCAGAGTTGATACACCTTCTTTTCCAAGCATAACAGTCCCTGATCTGAATGTCAGTTCTCCTGCTTTACTTGCTGTCCCTATCGGTATCATCGCTGATGATGCAAATGCAAAGGCATTTTCTGTCAGATAATATACATCCTCGTTTCCCTGAAACAGGTCATCCTTTATGCCGTTTACTGCCGTGCTGTCAATGTCACCTGTGCTTCCATAATAAATATCCTGAGTGCCCTCTATGGCATCTGCAGCCCCGAATACTGCTGTTCCACTTCCTACTGCTACTGCAACGTCAGCTACTACTGGTGTTGCGGCACCTCCTGTCAGCACTATGCATGCTACACCCGTCGCAATTAGTACTGCTCCTCCAACCGTCCTCCAGATTCCCTGTGTCTTTCTCTTTTCGGCTTCATCCTTTATTTTCTGTTCTGTCTCATAGATTTCATCGTATGCTTCTTTATTCTTCTCATGCAGGTCTCCAAATATTTTAATGCCCGTGTTCAGGGTACCTGCATCTCTACCTGTGATAAAACTGCCTGTTTCATAGCTCTCAATCGCACACTGGCTAAGGCCTATTTTTGAAAGACATGACTGCAGATTTTCCAGAAGCAGCTCTACTGAATTTTCAAGCCGTACCACATTTTCCCTCTCGTAGCTGTTTACATTTGAGACAAGCTTTATAAGGTCGCTGTCCATCTGCTCATGGATATCAAATACTCCGTTACTGTCCGGCATGCCCACATCAGATATGTCCGATACTTCTGAAAGTGCACTTCTTATTTTGCCAGTATACTCATCAGTATCCTCATAGTTTGATGCCAGTTTTTCCTGAATTCCTGTATTGCTTCTTCATCCAGTTTGAAGTTCGTCGAGCTATCAATGGCACGGTACCCATCCTTGTATGCTGCCATATTGTCAAGCAGTGTCTGTGCAGTTACTTTAATGCCTGACAGGATTGTTATATGTGCTTCACCAAGATAACTCTTTACTGCGTCTCCGGTTTTTCCTGTAAATACTGCATTTTCCGTAAACATATTGATTCTTTCTATGCAGTTATCAATATTTTCAATTAGATTGTCAATTTTTCGCTTATATTCCCAGAACAGATCACTGAGATCCGTATAATTTATCTGAAACCCTTCCATTTTCATCTCCTAGTTTTATGGTATCACAGCTGTATCTGATAGTCCAATACCATTTTTAATATAATCTCCCTGTTTTCTGTCTTTTTCATTTATTGCATTTATTATCAGGTCTATTTTTGCCAGATCATTATTTAACGTATCTCTGTAATCTTTCACAAAGGCTTTCAGCTGCCTGTATTCTTCCTGAAATTTGTCCATTGCTTCAGATCTGCTTTTGATTTCTGTCTCTGCCGCTGTGAGACTTACGGAATCAGAAGCTGTTTTTATACCGGCAGTCATAAAAGATACCTGCATATTATCAAGGCTGATTTCCATCTTCGTATTTCTCCTCTCCCTTTTATTAATTGAAAAAATTCTGTATTTTCGTGCACAGATCATCCCATGCGTTAACAAGTCCTGAAAGCACACCATATTTTTCATTCATTTTTTCTTTTAGTGTATTTATTTCCCAGTTGATGGCATCCTCAGCTGCATCTATATTTGACACATATCCGTCATAAGCTGTATATAAATTTCCGCTCTCACATGAATCATAACATTCCTGTGCATTGCTGCCTGTCCACATGCACTGATAAAGGTCTGAATTTATCATATTCCTCTGGTTATGCTTGATATCATCAATAGCCTCCTTGGCATCATCCAGCTTCCTGTATGCCGCTTTCAGCCTCTCTATTTTCTCATCAAGCACATCTATCTCTGACTGGCACTGTTCCTGCTGTTTTTTATTGTCAGCTTTCTTTTTCTTCAGTTTATTGTATTCTTTTCTGTCATTCTTTTTTGCCATATCAGTTCACCATGCTTCTTTTGAGTTTTCTTACATCTGCGCGCTCTATTTCTGTTTTCTCCATGGCATTAAAGATGTTATCACACATCATTATCTCATCATCATCTACATACCCTTCAAACACAACCCTGCTGATATCTGTATGCTGAAAATACATAAGCCTGTCACCATTCATTCCCTCAGGATATGGGCAGGCAGCATAATCAAAGAACTGTTTACAGCCATTTATATTTACCTGCAGTGCTCTTGCAACAATCACAAATTTTTTTATGCCACCGCTTACTACTACAACGCTCCCAAGTGGCAGAAAATCAAATTTTTCATTCATATCTTTTCACCTCATACTTTAATAAACTTTTCATACATACAAAAAGGCTGCAGCAACCGGTATTCACCGGTTGTTGCAGCCGAACTGTCATTACTACATGTAACTGTTTTAGACTCTGGCTTTGCGACCCTATGTTTCCATAAGTGTGCCCTTATGGTTAATAATTTTATTGAATTTGCACATTTTTGTCAATATATTTTTCTGGATAAAATGTTAAATTGTCAGCTGCAGCACCATTTTTGCCGCAAGTGCCAGCATCCATGCCTTGGCATTCGCAAAGCCTTCTGAAGTATTGCTAAACTCGAATGCCCCATTACTTAATTCTCTTCATCTGACATCGATTGCCCTAATATAATGAGTTTCACTGCCTATATCGCATCCTGCTATAAGCATGTCATCCGTAATGAAGGAGAGTTTATCATTCTTAGCAAACTTACCATTTGTTTCCAAGTCTTGCCAGGTATAGAATCTCAATTCTTTTTTAATCACCCTTTTCCCGATTGGTTACGGCAGATGTTGCCATTTCTGCAATACGAGACATACTCAAACTTATTGATTGTTCGCCCCTTTACTCCATCTCCATTACAGAGACTTCTTCACTACTATGGGCTCAGCTGACTTCTCACAGTTCGTTGTTACTAGGCTGATGAAACCTCTGTGAGACCTCCACGCTTAAGGTGCACGCTCTTTCTCTCCATATATCCGCCACATTTGCTTACAGCTTCCTTCAGATTCTACCTCACGGTAGACACCCTTGCTGTTCGGCTATACACTTCCCAATATCTAGGAGTGTTCGGGACTTGCACCCGTTAGAGCGCGCCCATGGCGCGCAAACTTAAAAATCCGCTATACTCACCTATCGTATAGCGGATTAATAAAACATTATTCAATTTTCATCTTATTTTTTATTGCTCTAAGCTATTGTGCCATTTGCAATGTCGTTCTTTGCCAATAAATATGTAATACCCGGCATAAGAATGGCTGAAATAATTGACTTGACAATATTACCAGCACTAAGCTGTGCTGCAATGGCATATGTAACTATACTTACAATGAATCCCAGAGCTGCAAGTGCAATAATAAGCACCAAACCAATCTTTTTGTGTGCGAAAAGCAGAATACCGATAGAAACAGTTATGATAATCTGTAGTATAACGCTAATGAAACACAGTACGACATATATCGAACCTAATCCTAAAGTAGCTCCTACGACTGAAGCACCCAACGCAACGACGATTCCACCAATTGTTGCAAGAATATTCAGCACGAAAATAATCCATAACCATACGGTTAAACCTGTTGAAAGCTTATTGTTTTCCATAATTATCCTCCTTTAGTAATCCCAATTTTTTTCAACATGTTCATTATAATGTACTGAGAAATTTATTTCAATAGTCAAAATGTCTCATTTTGAACTTTTTCATCCCGGCCGCAAAAAATTGTCATTGATTTAAATAACAGATGCATTTACAATATAGCTATTATGAAAAAAATATTTATAAAATACGTCTCACAAAACATACTCGGCATGGTGGGTATGTCATTATATATACTTGCCGACACCTTTTTTATCTCAAAGGCTGTCGGCTCAAACGGTATCACAGCGCTCAATCTTGTGCTGCCTGTATACAATTTGATTTTTGCCATAGGCGCAATGATCGGAGTCGGCTCCGCTATCAGATATGTCGTAGAAAAAAATAAGGGCAATACATCAAGCGAGAGCTATTTTTTTCATGCCCTGCTGTGGTGTATTATGATAAGTGTTATATTCATATTGATTGGTATTTTCATCCCGGACAGGCTCGTATGGCTGCTCGGCGGCGATGCAGCAATTATAAATACCGGTAAAAACTATACACGTATTTTCATGCTTTTTACGCCATTTTTCATGTGCAACTATGTGTGCAACGCTTTCGTAAGAAATGATGGTGCACCATCCATTGCCATGTGTGCCACACTTTTCAGCAGCCTTTTTAATATTGTTTTTGATTACATACTCATGTTCCCACTTGGACTTGGTATGGAGGGAGCCGCTTTAGCTACCGCTATTTCACCGATTATAGGCATCCTGATATGCTGTATTCACTTCTGCTCAGACAAATGCTCCGTAAAGCTTAAGCCGACGGTTCCATCTGTCAAGAGACTCTTTTACTCCTGCCAGGTTGGTGTTTCTTCCTTTGTTGCAGAGATATCATCAGGTGTCATAACTATTGTCTTCAATATGATTATCCTGAGGCTTGCAGGAAATATCGGTGTGGCAGCATACGGTGTGGTTGCCAATACATCACTGGTCGCTGTAGCTTTGTTCAACGGAATAGCACAGGGTTCACAGCCTCTTATCAGCGACTATTACGGCAGAGGACTTAGAAAAAATGTAGGTTCGATACTCAGGATGGCTGTCGTTTCATCTCTCTTAATTGCTGCACTGCTCATTTTGTTCATATGCACCTTTGCACCTTTTGTGACATCTGTTTTCAACAGCGAGCACGATGCCAGGCTTGCTTCGTATGCCGAGAGCGGACTGCGCCTTTACTTTACAGGCTTTATTTTTGCCGGAATCAATATAGTAGGTTCTGCTATCCTAAGTGCCGTTGAGTCCGTAAAATATGCATTCGCGGCATCTATCATGCGTGGTTTTATCGCTATAAGCATTTTCGCATTCGCACTTTCAGCCGCCTTTGGCATGACAGGTGTGTGGCTTGCTTTTCCGGCGGCTGAATTTGTGACTATGTTTATTATTGTTAAGGGATTAAGAAAAAACTATTCTAATTGTAATAGATAAATTTTTTTCAAAAATATTCTTTATGTTGGAAATCAAACATACAAGTTGTTTTTATAACGCTATTATTCTGTCAGAAACATAAAAAAACTACTGATGGAGGAAAAAAAGATGTTTTGTTTTCAATGTGAACAAACGGCCGGATGCACCGGCTGTACCGGAAATATAGGTGTCTGCGGAAAAAAGGCAGATACTGCACAGTTACAGGATGAATTGACAGGCGCACTGATTGGTCTGGCGAGAGCTATCGATGACACATCAGCTGTTTCAAAAAAGACTTCGCAGACCATTATCGAGGGCTTATTTACCACAATTACAAATGTAAGCTTTGATAATGCAGCAATTGAAGATATGATACAAAAGGTCAGAGCAGAAAAAGCCTCTCTGGTTGGCAACTGTAATAAATGTCAGTCTCCTTGTGGACGAACTGACGAATATGATATGCAACAGCTATGGAATGCTGATGAAGATATCCGTTCCCTGAAGTCACTTATTCTCTTTGGTATTCGCGGAATGGCTGCATATGCCTATCATGCATATGTCCTGAATTTTGAAGATTCCGAGGTAAATCAGTTTTTCTGTGAAGCCTTGTTCAAGATTGGTTACGCAGAAAGTATGGATGAACTGCTTCCAACAGTTCTCAAGGTAGGTGAAATCAATCTAAAGTGCATGGCACTTCTAGACAAGGCAAATACACAGACCTATGGAACACCGGAGCCAACAGATGTTACGCTTACGGTGGAAAAGGGACCTTTTATCGTAGTAACCGGACACGATTTAAAGGACCTGCAGCTTTTGCTTGAACAGACAAATGGAAAGGGAATCAATATCTACACTCATGGTGAAATGCTCCCTGCCCATGCATATCCACTCTTAAAGAAATTCCCTCACTTGAAAGGAAATTTCGGAACAGCATGGCAGAATCAGCAAAAAGAATTTGATCATATTCCTGCTCCTATTCTCTACACCACAAATTGTCTGATGCCTCCAAAAAGCAGCTACATCGACAGAGTGTTCACAACAGAAGTGGTTGCCTTCCCGGGTACTGTTCATATCGATGAACAGAAGGATTTCACTCCTGTTATTGAAAAAGCACTTGAGCTCGGTGGTTACAAGGAGGATCAGACATTCACAGGCATAAATGGCGGCACACAGGTAACAACCGGTTTTGGTCATTCAGCAATCCTGTCCCATGCGGATACGGTAATAGAGGCCGTAAAATCAGGAGCTATCCGTCATTTCTTCCTGGTTGCCGGCTGTGATGGTGCCAAACCGGGCAGAAATTACTATACAGAATTTGTAAAACAGACGCCTTCTGACAGTATCGTCCTGACTCTGGCATGTGGAAAATTTCGTTTCAACGATCTAAATCTCGGAGAAATCGGTGGTCTTCCGCGACTGATGGATATGGGACAGTGTAATGACGCTTATGGCGCAATACAGATTGCAATAGCACTTGCGGATGCATTTGGATGTTCAGTAAACGAGCTTCCGCTTTCCTTTGTACTCTCCTGGTATGAACAGAAAGCAGTCTGCATCCTCTTAACACTGTTACATCTTGGTATAAAAAATATCCGTCTCGGTCCTTCTCTACCAGCGTTCCTTTCTCCTAACATTCTGAACTTTCTGGTAGAAAACTATGGGATTGCACCTATTACCACACCGGAAGAAGACATCAAAGTGCTGTTGAAACAATAAATAGTCAAAAACACAGGATATAGCGCCTTTGCTATATCCTGTGTTTTAAATTAACTTTAAATAAATTTGTAATCATTAGGGTAATCTAAGCTAATTCTCCCCATACATCTCCGGCCGCCTGTCCCTGAACAGCCCCCAGCTCTTTCTCTCACTCTCCAGCTCATCCAAATCAAAACTGTGGAGTATGAAACCCTCCGTTACTCTGTCCATCTGCTCAACAACCTCTCCGGTCGCATCTGTGATAAACGAAGAACCATAAAATGTCAGTGCAGAGCTCTGGTTTCCGTTTTCTGCACACGGTACAACCTCCTCTGTTCCTATCCTGTTTGCCGCCACAACCGGCATCAGATTGCAGGCTGCATGTCCGGTCATGCACCTTCTCCAGTGTGGCATGCTGTCACATTCCAGTATCGGCTCGCTGCCTATGGCTGTAGGGTAAAAAAGTATCTCCGCGCCCTTTAAAGCCATGCCTCTTGCCGTTTCCGGGAACCACTGATCCCAGCATATACCAACGCCAATTGTTGCATATCTTGTCTTAAAAGCTTTAAAGCCTGTATTTCCCGGTGTGAAGTAAAACTTCTCCTGATAATAATGATCGTCCGGGATATGTGTCTTTCGGTATATTCCAAGCACCTCTCCGTCGGCATCTATCACCGCCACTGAGTTGAAAAGCTGTCTGCCCTCTCCCGCCTCATAAAAGCTCACGGGAATCACTACTCCAAGCTCCTTTGCCAGTGCCTTCATGCTCTGCACCGCATCATTTTCAGAAAGCGGCTTCGCATAGTCATAATAATCGTACCGCCTCTCCTGACAGAAATACTGTCTCTCAAACAGCTCCGATGGAAGTATTATCTGTGCTCCGGCCTCTGCCGCAGCTCTTATAAGCTTTGCTGCTTTTTCAATATTTTCCTTTACGTCACGGCTGCAGCTCATCTGGATTGCAGCAATTGTAACCTCTCTCATACTATTCACCTTTCTCATCCTGAATTAAATTTACTGTGGAATCTGCTGTGTGATACAGTGTATATTTCCCCCGCCGACAATTATGTCGCGCGCATATATCGGATACACTTTTCTTCCCTCAAAAAGGCTTCCGATTGCTTTAAGCGCAGGCTCATCCATCACATCACCAAACTGTGGAATGAGCACACCGCCGTTTGTGATGTAAAAATTCACATAGCTTGCCGCTAAGCGTTCTCCTGCCTCGCGCTCATCCTCACCCTCCTCAAAGGTGAAGCCCAAAAGCTCATATTCTGTGATACACACCGGCTTCTTTGGAATGTAAACCTTGTGAACCTCAATTTTTCTCCCCCTCGCATCAGTTTCATTTTCCAATATTTCAAGGTCCGCTGAGGACATCTGATACTGTGGGTCATCCTTGTCATCCGTCCATGCCAGCACCACATGTCCCGGGCTTGTGAATGCACATACGTTGTCCACATGCTCGTTGGTTTCATCATTGTATATTCCATAAGGAATCCAGATGATTTTTTCGGCTCCAAGATAATCCTTTAATTTCTGTTCTATTTCAGACTTCGATAATTCCGGATTTCTGCCCTTGCTTAGCAGACAGCTTTCAGTCACTATCACAGTTTTCTCTCCGTCTGTATGGATGGCTCCACCCTCAAGGACAAACGGATGCGCATCATATATGTCATATCCGGTTTCGTTGCAAAATAAAGCCGCTACTCTGTCATCCTTTGTCCAGTCTGCGTACAGTCCGTCCACCTTGCCGCCCCAGGCATTAAAGCACCAGTCGATTCCTCTGACAGCGCCATCCTCATTTTTCACGAAGGTCGGCCCCACATCTCTGGCCCAGGCATCATCTGACTCCATTTGTATATATTTCACCGGGAAATTTTCCTGATAATTTTTCTGCTTTCTGGCAGCTTCCACAACAGACCTTGCATTGTCTATCACATCTGCCTCAGCGAGCACATATGCCTGCTCAGACTCTGCTATCGCACATATCACCTCCGCAAAAGCCTCTCTTGCCCGCTTGGCACCGTAAATCCATGAGCCCGGGCGCTTCGGCCAGATGATGATGGTGCCCTTGTGGGGAGCATACTCCGCCGGCATATAGAAGCCGTCTGCCCTAGGACAGCCTGCATTTAAAATCTTCATATTTGAATCTCCTGATAACCTTACAATCCTTATTTTCATCCATTACGGCAATGTCCGGAAGCGGCATGCCGTTAAAGGTATTATTTTTGACCATCGAGTAGATTGCCATATCGCAAAAGCGCAGTCTGTCACCGGTTTTTATCTCCTTGTCAAATGAATAATCCCCTATCACATCACCTGCCAGACAGGTACATGAGGACAATCTGTAGGTATACTTCTTCTCACCCGGCTCGCCACTATCCATAAGCGGCGGACGGTACGGCATCTCAAGCACGTCCGGCATATGGCAGGCTGCGGATGTATCCAGAATGAGTATCTTTATACCATTGTTTTCAACTATATCAAGCACCGTTGTCTCCAGATAGCCTGCATCAAGCGCAACCGCCTCTCCCGGCTCCAGATAGATTTCAAGGTCGTATTTGTCGCGCATATGCGTAATGCATTTTTCAAGCCTCTCAATGTCATAGTCTGCCCTTGTGATGTGGTGTCCGCCTCCCATATTGAGCCACTTAAGCCCATACAGTAAATCTCCGAATTTCTCCTCTACCGCTGCAAGAGTCGTTTCGAGCGCATCCGAATCCTGTTCGCAGAGCGTGTGAAAATGAAAGCCCTCTATACGTGATAAATCAAGCCCGTTTTTAATAGCCTTATCGAGTGCCTCTCTTGTTATCCCAAGCCTTGAGCCCGGCGCACATGGGTCATATATCTCATGCCCCTCCTGTGTAGAGCACTCAGGGTTTATTCTGAGCCCGACACTTATTTTTTTATCAGCCTTTTCTATTTTATCCCTGTGAAGCAGATATTGCGATACGGAATTAAATACAATATGGTCACATATTTCTACCAGCTCATCCATCTCCTGCGGCAAAAAAGCGGGACAGAATACATGGTTTTCCTTTCCCATTTCTTCATGTGCAAGGCGGGCCTCAAAAAGCCCGCTTGCAGTTGTCCCGCTTAGATATCTGCCGATAAGAGGATATTCATAAAATGCGCTGAATGCCTTCTGTGCCAGAAGAATCCTTGCACCTGTCCTTTGCATGACACCATTTAATATCAAAAGATTTTCAGTTAATTTTCCCTCGTCTATCACATAACAGGGAGTTCTTAATTCATTTATCTTCATACCGGCCTCCGGACTAATCCATATGTACTGACTCATCCTCAGTCTTGTAGCAGTCCACAGGAACCGGATTCTCCACTACCTGCCAAGGCAGTCCGAACTTATTAAGAGCCTCCATGTATGGATCCGGATCCATCTCCTCGAGATTGAACACTCCCGGCTTCTTCCAAAGTCCCTTTACCACCATCATGGCACCAATCATTGCCGGCACACCTGTGGTATAAGAAATCGCCTGCGACTCAACCTCCTTGTAGCACTCCTGATGGTCACATACATTGTAGATGTAGATTGATTTTTCCTTTCCGTCCTTGACACCTGTAAAAATACATCCGATATTTGTCTTTCCGACTGTGCGAGGTCCCAGGGATGCAGGATCAGGAAGCAGCTCCTTAAGCACCTGTATTGGCACTATTTCCTTTCCATCCACCATAATCGGGTCTGTCCTTAGCATGCCTACATCCTCAAGACACTTCATGTGTGTGAGATAGCTCTGTCCAAAGGTCATGAAGAATCTGATTCTCTTTATTCCCGGAATGTTTTTGGCGAGCGACTCAATCTCCTCGTGGTGAAGCAGATACATATCCTTTTCTCCAACCTGGTCAAAATTGTACTGCGCTCTCCACTCCATAGGCTTTGTCTCTACCCAGTGGCCGTCTGTCCAGTATGAGCCGTTCGCAGAAACCTCACGCAGATTTATCTCAGGGTTAAAGTTTGTCGCAAACGGGTATCCGTGGTCACCGCCATTGCAGTCGAGAATGTCTATAGTATGTATTTCATCAAAATAATGCTTAAGCGCATATGCAGAATAAACAGAGGTCACACCCGGGTCAAATCCGCTTCCAAGAATAGCTGTAAGCCCTGCCTCCTTAAATTTCTCCTGATATGCCCACTGCCATGAATAATCAAAATATGCCGTAAATCCAAGCTCCTTGCAGCGCTTTTCGTAGATTGCTCTCCACTTTGGATCCTCAGTATCCTCACACTCATAGTTGGCAGTATCGATATAGTCAACACCACACGCAAGACATGCATCCATAATTGTAAGATCCTGATACGGAAGCGCAACATTTAAAACCGCATCCGGCTTGTATGAGCTAACCAGCGCTTTTAATTCCTCCACATTGTCGGCATCAACCTTTGCCGTCTCAATCCTTGTACTTGTCTTTCCCTCAAGCTTTGCCTTCAAGTCATCACATTTTGACTTGGTTCTGCTTGCAATCATAATCTCGGTAAATACCTCGCTGTTCTGGCAACATTTTCTGATTGCCACCTGCGCAACTCCACCACATCCGATAATAAGTAATCTGCTCATTTTTGTCCTCCTGATTCGCTTTGGTTATGATATAGTTTTTCTAATTTGTTTTACTTTGTTTCCTCTTCCTCGAGTAAATCCTCCACATATTTCGGAAGCATGAAGGCTCCCCTGTGTAAATGTGTTGTGTAATACCAGGTTTTAAGCCCCAGTGCATCCCATCTTTCGGTATCCAGATCATAAAGCGGATGATATTTCTTCGATGCAAACCCAAACAGCCAGTAGCCTGACGGACAGGTTGGAATATGTGCCTGATATACCCTGCTTATAGGAAATGATTTATACACCTTTCTGTGCATTTTCCGGCACTCAAGCTCGTCCTCATCATAAAAAGGGCTGCCGTGCTGGTAAACCATGATTCCATCATCCTTTAGTGCCTTATAACAGCTTCCGTAAAATTCTTTTGTGAAAAGTCCCTCCGTATGTCCGAGCGGGTCCGTGGAATCGTTGATTATCAGGTCATATTCATCATGCTTCCTGCGTAAGAAGCGCAGACCGTCATCATAAAACATGGAAATTCTCTCATCCTCAAGCCCACATGCTACCTCCGGGAAAAACCGCCTGCATACATCGACAAACATCTTGTCTGTCTCAACCACATCAATATGCTCAACTGACGGATATTTGATGAGCTCCTTTGCCACACCGCCGTCGCCGCCACCTATTATAAGTATCCTTTTTGCATTCGGGTGGACCGCCATCGGCACATGTGTGACCATCTCATCATATATAAACTCATCTGTGTCCGAAAAAACAATCTCGCCATCCAGCGCGACCATTTTGCCAAACTCATATGATTTAAACACATCTATTTTCTGATAATCACTCTGCCCTGAAAAAAGCTGCTCCTGTATCCTTACATCCAGCTTGACATTGACAGTATGATATTGTGAAAACCACATTTGCATAGCTTTTCCTCCTGTTTACTGCTCCAATACCTTAAGATATTCTACCGCAGGATCCTCTGTTCCCTGCATTGAACAGCCCTTTTCCTTTGCGTAGACAATATATTGCGCAATCTCTTTTGTGATAAGCTCTCCCGGCGCAAGAATCGGGATTCCCGGTGGATAACACATGACAAACTCACCACTTACAGCGCCTACCGCGTCCATAATGCGCACTGATTTCTTTTGCGAATAAAATGCCTCCTGCGGCGATACCGCCACCTTTGGATTTATGTACTCTCCCGACAAAAGTCCGGTCTTGTCCTTGCTGTAAAGGCGCTTGATATCCTCCAGCGCACCTACAAGCCTCTCTATATCCTGTATTCTGTCACCGATTGATATATACGCAAGTATATTACAGATATCTCCAAACTCTATCTGAATATCATACTCATCACGCAGCAGGTCATACACCTCTATTCCTGCAAGCCCTATATCGAGCGTATAGATGGACAGCTTTGTCACATCATAATCATATATGCTCGTGCCGTTTACGAGGTCACGCCCATACGCATAATAGCCGCCTATGGAATTAATCTCCTGCCTTGCATACTCCGACATCTGTGCCACCTTGGCAAAGGATTCCTCGCCTCTGAGTGCCAGATTTCTTCTTGATATATCAAGGCTTGACAATAGCAGATACGATGCGCTCGTGGTCTGGGTGAGATTGATAATCTGTCTCACATAATCAGCATTCACATCCCTTCCGGTGAGCAGAATCGAGCTCTGTGTCAGGCTTCCTCCTGATTTGTGCATCGATACCGCAGACATGTCTGCCCCGGCTGCCATTCCTGATATCGGAAGCCCCTTTCCAAAGTAAAGATGTGTACCATGTGCCTCATCCGTGAGCACCTTGATTCCCTTCGAATGAGCCAGCGCCACTATCGACTTAAGGTCAGAACAGATTCCGTAATACGTCGGATTGTTTACAAGCACAGCCTTTGCATCCGGATTTTCCTCGATAGCCCTCGCCACCTGGTCAATCTCCATTCCAAGCGAAATACCAAGCTTCGCATTCGTCTGCGGATTGACATAAACCGGTATCGCTCCGCAGAGCACGAGTGCATTAAGAGCACTTTTATGAACATTTCTCGGAAGTATAATCTTGTCTCCTGCCTTGCAGGTGGACAAAATCATGGCCTGCACCGCAGAGGTGGTGCCTCCTACCATAAGAAAAGCATTTGCCGCTCCAAAGGCATCCGCCGCAAGCTCCTCCGCCTCTCTGATTACCGAAACCGGATGGCACAAATTGTCAAGCGGCTTCATTGAATTGACATCAAGCCCTACACACTTTTCTCCGAGCAGATGCACCAGCTCAGGATTTCCTCTGCCTCTCTTGTGTCCCGGCACGTCAAACGGCACTACTCTTTTCTTCTTAAACTCCTCAAGAGCCTCATAAATCGGTGCTCTTTCCTGTCTATTTATATCCATTTACTTCTCCTGTATTTAAAAAGGATGATGCGTGCAGGCATCATACTTTAGATTCGTTTTAACAACAGTAAAATCGTAACATATACTATGGAGTTATGCAAGAATTAACGTTTTATTTTCTATAAATATATCTCTTATCCGAAATGCAAACAAAGACGGCAAATTGCCAACAACCTGTTGACGATTTGCCGTCTCTTCATTTTAAACTATCTCACTACGATGCTTATGCCATTGCAGGCTCTTTCTTCTTAATAATTGCCTCAACTTCATCAACATCTGTTTCAGCTACATCTGCGATCTGATCCAATGTATAACCCTTTTTATACATATTCAGAATAAACTTTTCGCTTGTCTTTTCAGTAGCTCTTTCAGTAGCTCTTTCTTCAATTCCTGTACTCAGATTACACATAATTCTCACATCCTCTCTAAATTCTTTACTGGTTGGAATATTATATTCATGTTCTATGATATCCAATTTTTCCTGTTCTTTCAATTCACTTGAAAGTAATGCTCCAATCAACCGATGCATTTCATATTTTTCATCATGTTCCGGAATCTCATTTGTGATTCCTATTAACACAATGTTTAACAGGTCTAGATTACCTTTCCAGTTACATGGTTTTAGCAGCTCATCTTTTGTCAAATGGATATGGCTTAGGCTGTTATCATCCATGTTCATACATATCCATATGCTGAATACCTGCTTAATGTCATCGTAGTTAGTATTTACAAAATCTCTTTCCTTTTGTGACGAAATCAGCCTGCTCACATAAAAGATTGCCCGATTTAAAATTTTATATTCCGTCGGCTCATCCTTCTGAGCCTCAATATTCACGATAATCTGCGAAAGTCCATTTTTCATACGGACATAAAAAATAATATCAAATCTGACTAATCCTTCATTAATTTCAGCATTTTCCGTATTAAGACCTACGATACGCTGTCCTGCAGCATCTGTTTTTTCCATATTTGCTAATCCCGGCTCAACCGGAACAACGCTAATACTCGGTTCGCCTTCGATGTATTTCACAACATCTTCCGGCTTCATTCCTTTAAATTCATCGACTGTTTTCACTAGAATATGTGCTAATATACTCTTCTGTGCCAGTAACCTTTTAACATGAGTATCATATTGTGCCTTATCTCCTGCTGCATTCACAGCATTTGCTATTTCTGTATTCAAGTCGGCATCCCTCCTTTTGTATTGTGCATAACACTTCTAAGATTCCGCAAAAGGCTCTCTGCCTTAATATCATTATAAGCGAGGGACTTTGCGAAATCAACTGATTTTTCATTACTTACTATTAAAGAGGAAGCCGGTACATGTGGAGTGCACCGGCTAAAAATATGAAAAAGATTAATATGAGTATTTCTTTTGTTTACAATGTCAGTATACGGGGCAATTGTGAAAATGCTGTGTTTACTTTCTTACCCTTTTATAAACAAAGTATTAATGCAAAACAACAAAAGAGCCCTTTCGAGCTCTTTTCGCTTTGTACAACATTAAATTGTAGATGATTACTGTAAGAGTGAAAGTACACCCTGGTTTGACTGATTAGCCTGTGCAAGCATAGACTGTCCAGCCTGTGCAAGAATGTTGTTCTTGCTGTAGTTAACCATCTCTTCAGCCATATCTGTATCACGGATACGAGACTCAGCTGTTGTAGTATTCTCAACTACGTTGTCGAGGTTGTTGATTGTGTGCTCAAGTCTGTTCTGGATAGCTCCGAGAGATGAACGCTGTGAAGATACCTGAGAAATAGCATCTGTAATTGCATCAATTGCATATGTTGCATCCTGCTCCGTATCAGCCTTGATACCCTTAATTCCAAGTCCTGCTGAACTCATTGAATCAATATTAACTGTAATCTTGTTTGTCATATCAGTGTCTGAACCGACATGAAGATTAAATGAAAGAGATTCCTTAACATCTACTGTTCCTTTTGTTATATCAAAGGTTCCGTTTCCGTTATTCTTAACAGCAGCTGCTGTATCAGCACCGATAGAACTTGCTGTTTCAAGCTCTTTAGCCATCTTGCTGTAAGCATCCTCAAGAGTGATTGAATCATCATCTGAAGATTTTATAATTGCAGTATATGTATTTGCGCCAACTTTAACCTTGTCGCCATCTTTAATAGCTGCAAGGAAATCATCTTTTGTAATATATCCTGTTGCTTCGTCTGTACTCGTTCCAATTTTATATCCTTTTGAACCAATCTTAACAGCTGTATCTTTTGTATCCAGAGCAGTCAATGCTTTTATCTCGTCATATGTCTTCGGAGTTTCTGCTGTAACTGTCTTTGTTGTGCCGCCAACAGTAACTGTATCTCCAGCTTTTATTCCATTCTGTAATGCTGTAATACCAGTTGCATCTGCAATTGACACTTCATTTTTTCCAAGATCATCAACTACCGATGTTCCAGCTAATTTGGTATTAGCTGCATTTGATACAATTGTACATCCATCCTTAAGATAGTTTGAAACCTCTCCAGATGCTACTTGATGGTTTGTTGCATTTGTTGCATCCGCAACCGTCCACTCATTTCCATCTGCATCTTTAAATTTATCACCATTAGCCCATGTAGTAGCTGTAGCAGTAGCTGTTGTTACTTTTGCAACAATACTTGTCGTTGTATTTCCTGATGTTACTGAATCCCCTGCTGCAACTGGGTTAACTGCGGTTTCTCCTTTTTTTGCATAATCTGCTGAATCTGCTGAATTTCCAATTGTGTATTCTTTTCCTGCAATCTTAACTTTGTCACCTACTGCTAATGTATCAGCCTTAAATGTTGCTGTTCCATTTCCGTTATCTGTAAGTTTTCCAGCAAGGCCTGCATCATGTGCATTAAGTTTTACCTTTGAAGTAGCTCCATCAGTATTTCCTTTTAACAGATATGTCTCGTTGAACTTTGTTGTCTCTGATACACGGTCAATCTCTGTTGAAAGCTGGTCAATCTCATCCTGGATTGCCTTACGGTCTGTTGTAGAGTTTGTTCCGTTTGCAGACTGTGTTGCAAGCTCGTTCATACGCTGAAAAAGCTTTTCAAACTTTAAATATCTGTTACAATCAATACAAGGATTAGGGGTTCCGCCGTTTTCATAAGTTCTGATAAACTTATTTATAACCTTTTCCTCAAATTCGTCTTTAAAATTAAAAACGTAATAAGGCATAGAAAGACGGCGTGCAACAGCTCTTGCATCTTCAATATCGTCAAGCGAGCAACAGGTCTTTTCCCTACTGATACCGATTTCCTCGTTATCATAAAGTTTCATTGTTGCGCCGATACATTCATATCCTTTTTCTTTCATTAAAAAAGCGGCAACGCTGGAATCAACGCCACCGCTCATTGCGATAATACATTTCTTATTCATTTAACCAAGCCTTATCATTTCATCAATGCATTTTTTTGCACCGATATATGTTTCTTCATCAAGAGTAATTTCTTCACCGAAAACACCCTTGCAGCAATTAAGTACGTCGACAAGCGTGGTAGCCTTCATATTATGGCATACACAGTCCTTAGAAAGCGGATAAAACATTTTATCGGGACAGCTCATTTGAAGATGAGTTACAATACTGTTTTCCGTACCGATAATAAATTCCTTAGCGTCGCTTTCCTTGGCATAATTCATAATACCTGTTGTTGAGCCTACATAATCGGCGTGTTTAACAACATCAGGCACGCACTCAGGGTGAACAAGCAAAAGTGCATCAGGGTGAGCTTCTCTTGCTCTCTTAACGTCCCTTTCGCCCATTCTTGCATGAGTTGGGCATCCACCGCTCAAAAGCTTAAAGTTCTTTTCCGGAAGCTGCTTAGAAATCCAATCACCTAAATTGCAATCGGGAATAAAAAGAATATTTTTGTTTTCAATCTGTTTGCATATCTTTAATGCAGATGAAGAAGTTACACAAACATCGCAAATTGTTTTAAGTTCACTTGTAGTATTAATATAGGCAACAACCGTATAATCGGGATATTGCTCCTTAACAAGCGAAATAACCTCTTTATCCATCATTTCAGCCATAGGGCATCCTGCATCGGGATTTGCCAAATAGACTGTTTTGTCAGGTGACAGTATTTTAACGGTTTCAGCCATAAAGCGTACACCGCACATAATTACTGTTTTATTATTAACTTTTGATGCCTCTACAGAGAGAGCAAAGGAGTCGCCGACAAAGTCGGCAACCTCCAATATTTCCGGTGATTGATAGCAATGAGCAAGGATACAAATATCTTTCTCCTTTTTGAGCTTAATTATCTCTTGCTGAATATCAGAAATCATATTAATTGTGTACTCCGCACTCCGCACAGTCAACACCTGCAAATTCAGCAGGGTCATATTCTATGCCTTTTTTATCATAATAATCTTTAACAGCAGCCTTAACTGCCTCTTCTGCCAAAACAGAACAGTGAATTTTAACCGGTGGCAAACCGTCAAGCGCCTCAACAACTGCCTTATTAGTAAGCTCTAAAGCTTTATCAATAGGCTGGCCTTTAATCATTTCCGTAGCCATTGAGCTTGATGCGATAGCAGAAGCACAACCGAAGGTGTTAAACTTAACGTCTTCAATAATGCCATCGTCGCTAACCTTAATATACATTTTCATTATATCGCCGCACTTAGCGTTACCAACTTCACCAATACCGTCGGCATCTTCAATTTTACCAACATTTCTCGGATTTGTAAAGTGGTCCATTACTTTTTCTGAGTATAGAGCCATAATTATTTTTCCTCCTTTTTAATTCTTTCCCAAACGGGAGAAATAGAACGAAGGTAACTTACTACCTCCGGAACTGATTTTACAATATGTTCCATTTGTTCCATAGTGTTATATTCACTTATCGACAATCTCAATGAACCATGTGCGATTTCTACAGGGACACCGATTGAAAGAAGAACGTGTGACGGGTCAAGACTGCCGCTTGTGCAAGCAGAGCCGCTTGATGCACAA
>ERZ791822.392-NODE-392-length-27350-cov-21.622495_pt1 | contig 27350 bp, 22 predicted proteins | sample MGYA00510299_ERZ791822 | MGnify/ENA primary metagenome ERZ791822 (study PRJEB30046, sample SAMN00791945) | human gut metagenome | study: EMG produced TPA metagenomics assembly of the A metagenome-wide association study of gut microbiota in type 2...
TAAACCACATGTTCCTCCGCTTGTGCGGGCCCCCGTCAATTCCTTTGAGTTTCATTCTTGCGAACGTACTCCCCAGGTGGATAACTTATCGCTTTCGCTTAGTCACCGACTGTGTATCGCCGACAACGAGTTATCATCGTTTACTGCGTGGACTACCAGGGTATCTAATCCTGTTTGCTCCCCACGCTTTCGTGCCTCAACGTCAGATATAGTTTGGTAAGCTGCCTTCGCAATCGGTGTTCTGTATGATCTCTAAGCATTTCACCGCTACACCATACATTCCGCCTACCGCAACTACTCTCTAGTCTAACAGTATTAGAGGCAGTTCCGGAGTTAAGCCCCGGGATTTCACCTCTAACTTATCAAACCGCCTACGCACCCTTTAAACCCAATAAATCCGGATAACGCTTGAATCCTCCGTATTACCGCGGCTGCTGGCACGGAGTTAGCCGATCCTTATTCGTACGATACTTTCAGTCACCTACACGTAGGTGAGTTTACCCTCGTACAAAAGCAGTTTACAACTCATAGAGCCGTCTTCCTGCACGCGGCATGGCTGGTTCAGACTTGCGTCCATTGACCAATATTCCTCACTGCTGCCTCCCGTAGGAGTCTGGTCCGTGTCTCAGTACCAGTGTGGGGGGTTAACCTCTCAGTCCCCCTATGTATCGTTGCCTTGGTGAGCCGTTACCTCACCAACTAGCTAATACAACGCATGTCCATCTATAACCACCGGAGTTTTCAACCCGGAGAGATGCCTCTCCGAATATTATGGGGAATTAGTACCAATTTCTCAGTGTTATGCCCCTGTTATAGGTAGGTTACATACGCGTTACGCACCCGTGCGCCGGTCGCCACCAAAGTATTGCTACCTCGTGATGCCCCTCGACTTGCATGTGTTAGGCCTGCCGCTAGCGTTCATCCTGAGCCAGGATCAAACTCTCCATTGTATAAAATTATAAATGTTTTGTTAGAGTCCTGACTATTCGTTTATCCTTTATAAAAGGAAATTGACAGATAAATACTACATTTCTTTTCTCTCAAAATATAACCAGTAATTCAAAGAACCAGTTTGAAAAATCGCATTTACGATGCGAAAGGACTGCAAAGATAGAGTAACTTTTTGAATCCTGCAAATCTTTTTTCAAAAATCTTTTTAAGAACTTCGCGTCTCGGGAAATCGGGCTTACACAGAGCTTTAAGCTCCTTTATTGTAAACTTTCAGCCTTCGTAAGAACAACCGTTTTTCTCAAACGCGGATGCAAAGGTAGCGACTTTTTTCGAACCTGCAAATATTTTCGCATATTTTTTGCATAAAAGTTAAAAATTCTTCAAATCTGAGGTATACACCTATATTTTATTAGAGAAGAATTAGTCGGCCAGCCCTTATGAAGCCCGGGCCGCACATCGCCGCAACCGGGAAGCCGACCTGCGGGGCCGAGGGCTTCCATGGAAAAGACCGCAGCGAGTAAATTCGGGTCGAGTCCTGCAAAACTGAGATTTTTTACTATTTTTGCGTCAGATTATCCGACCGATATGAATTTCAGAAAAATATCACTGCTCGTGCTGATCCTGCTCATCGCGGATCAGGCACTCAAGATCTGGGTCAAGACCCACATGCACCTCGACGAATCAATCGTCGTCTTCCCGGACTGGTTCCAATTGCGCTTCATCGAAAATAACGGCGCGGCCTTCGGGATGCACATCGCCACCAAAGGCGGGTTCGACTGGGGGAAACTCCTGCTCGGGATTTTCCGGATCGTGATGGTCGGGGTCATCGGCTGGCTGATGCACCACCTCATCAACAAACGCAAAGACACCCCCAAGGGGGTCATCGTCGGCCTGGCGCTGGTTATGGCCGGTGCCCTGGGCAATATCATCGACAGCGCTTTCTACGGGCTGCTCTTCTCGGAGTCGACGCCCTATACGGTCGCACATTTCGGCGGACACTACGCCGGATTCATGATGGGCAAGGTCGTCGACATGTTCTATTTCCCGCTCTTCCAGTGGAACGGTGTACCGCGGTTCCTGAACTTCCTGGTGGACAGCAACAACTACTTTTTCGGAGCCATCTTCAACCTGGCCGATGCCTATATCTCCATCGCCGTCATCTATCTGCTTCTGTTTCAGTACAAATTCCTGAGCAAGTAGATTTTTTTCGTAAAAATAGTTGGTGAATGAGAAAAAAGTATTACTTTTGCACACCACAATTTCCAAAAGCCCAGGTGGCGGAATAGGTAGACGCGCACGTTTCAGGTGCGTGTGCCGCAAGGCGTGCAGGTTCGATTCCTGTCCTGGGCACTAAGTTGTGGAAAAAGGAGCTGATAATCAGCTCCTTTTTTTTTGTGTAGGATAAAATGTAGGATAAATTGAATTACTCGTCCTCTTCAAAATCCTTAAAAAAGGAGCTTCCGGCAAGTATAGCAGCATTCTCATCCACTCCCAACCGCAGATATCGCATCGTTGTTGTAACCTTTTTATGCCCTAACGCCATCGAGATTGAAGAAAGCGGAACTTTAGAACGCTGAAGATGCGTGGCGAAAGATCGCCGGGCAGTATGGGTAGAGATCAAAGCATACTTCTCAACCCTGATCTCTTTCACCTCTCCCCCTCTATGTTCGCATATTGTCACTTTTTCGTCGATTTCGGCCATTTTCGCCAGTCGCTTGATATAAACGGTCAGAAATTGTCTTTGATAGGTCAAAATCGCTCTCGAGGATTTTTTTTATCACGGGATGAAGTGGAATCGCAATCGGGGTATCTGTCTTACGGGTACGCATCGTAATCATCCCATCGACAATATTAGACTCGCTGAAACGACTAAAGTCAGACACTCTCATGCCCGAAAAAGCCCCGATAAGAAACCGATTCCTCACCAGTTCACATGTGGCCATGCGCTGCCTGACCGCTTTTTCTCCGCATAGCTCCGGCCACTCTTTGAGTACTGCGCTTTTTGAGATTTTTAGTTGATACAACTTCATAAGTTCATCAACCGAAAGGAAAATAGGATCACTGTCTTTCGCTACCGTGATAAAATTTTTATGAGCCGTGCCATTCAAATTATGCAGGTGATCCACATCCCGGGCCTCCCTATAAACCTGTTTGATGACTTTGATGATACTTCCGAAATAATTATCCGAATACCCCTGTCCATATATCCAAGTCCTAAGGTGATTATAAAAATTGATGTTAATATCTTCAAATAGCAAACGACGCCGAATTATCTTTTCATACTGCTTCAGCTTATTCAGGACTGTTCGGTAATGCCGGATCGTTATTATCGACCTTGCATTGGCATAACGTGCAATATAACTCTCAAAATAATCAGAGTAATAGTCAGGGGGGAGGCTCCAGGGTATTTATCGACGGAATAGGTCGCTCTAAGGCTTTGCAATATTCTTCATCTACCAACTCGAAGAAGTCCCGCAAAGACGGAACCATATTGCTTTTCTTAAAACAAACCTCAGCTCGTTGGGCTGCCTGACTCCATTGCTCCAATGTATCATTCGTACAATTCGCTAACCTGTTTTCACGGCACACCCGAACCCTCTGCCGCTGGGGATTCCAGAACTTTACCAGAGTAGACTCTTTTGTTGTGCGTCGATACTGTTTGCCCTTAAATGTTACGGATAAAATAATCGCTGATCTCTCCCGCTGGGGAGTGGCTAAATAGAATTTTATCATTTTGTTCGATATACTATTATGGAGTCCGTGTTTGAAAATTGGATCCCATTACAATATATCAAACACAGAACTACTCTTTAATATGCTTTTTATCAGGATATTCCTCGCCAACGCGGGGGGGGGTATTTTTTTCTGATGTAGTTCCATAAAATGATCGTTAATGAAATTTTGTTGTTGAAGTAATGTTTCAGCCTGAGTTCTAATTATTGTCATAAGCTCAGCTATCATTGAGTCTTTTGCAGTATTCTCCCCACGAATAGACGAAGAATCCAATTCCTGCTCAACAATAACAGCATCGCCAATCCCAGTTAACAGCCAGTGAAGATTAACATCCGGAACAATACACAATATATTTGCTATCGCATTTGAATTCAAAGGTGTATTCTTTGCTTGCCCAGTAAAACTCCCATAAGACATTCCTATCTTCTCACAAAAATTCTTCTTACCAAACCATTTTATTTCAGCGATATACAATATCCTGCCCTTAATCGCAGGAAATTTATTTTGCATATTGTTGCTTATTAGAAAATATATTTGCATTGTGGTACGTGCGTACCGAACTTGCGTACCACAATAAATTGGATAAAGTTAAGAAATAACATTTGTAAACCAAAGACGTGGCTCGAAAAATCACTTTCACTGAAGTGCCATCTTCTAAAGGGTGGGAACCATTTTTTAAAGGAATGGCGGTAAAAGATCCTGCCATTTTCAAAAATGTAGGGAATGTAGTCACAAATGGCCGACAGGCAATAAAGCGGTATAACAAGAAAATAAAAACAGGAAAACTCGAGCCACGAAAGTTTGAAACCAAAACATATTCAGACGAAAATATATTTACTATCACGAGAATATCGTAAACAGTAATCAGTTCATGGAAGACTCTACACATATCGATTCCACCAAGATCAGTCTCTACATTCAACAACTCGAATTCACTGTGAGTAATCTGGAGGCCACGATTACACGGATGAAAAAGGAATGTTTCGACCCTAAAAAATTCTATGGAACCGCGATAACCGTTGACGCCTGCGCACGGATGCACAACGTGTGTGTCGAGACTGTCCGTGAGTATGTTCATGCAGGATTCATTCCGACTCATCCGGATAGCACCTCTCGAAAAATCCTCATACTTACAACAGATGCCTTATTGCTCGACTTCAAACAGCTCAAGCAAAAATATAAAGAATTGAAATTATCAATATAAAGCACAAGAGACTTGAGGGGAGTGGTGATAAGACTGCATCACTGATCCCATGGTAGCAGTTGGCACACCATATCCCCTCTCTCTTGTTTATCCACGATCATGGCAGTACAAACGATATATAGCAACAAAGACTCTCGAGTATACAAAAGCGAGAGCTTGATCGTTCCCCCAACCCTCCCGACTGGCGAAGCACCACTCGAATTAAACCAGCCAAACATGATCTTGGATGCCAAATACAATTACCGGCTGATACAACTATCGGCAATCGTAAAAATCACCAACATTTTACAGCCGATCATCAATCAAAATATAGACGAATACGTCACGCTGTGCCGACGCTTCGGAAACAAAGAGGAACATCCAAAAATTGATTACCTTTTGGGGGAAGAGCGGAACCTCTGATTGCACGCCGAAAACGTTTACTGGAAGATCAACGAGCGGACACTCGAGGTTAGGATACCTTTAGATGCTTTTACGAATATCCGAAGCCATTATAGCCGGATCAGAGCAGCCATCAGCGATCTGATCAGGATACCGGTTAAATTTCCCACATGGTCGGAATTAGCCAAAGAAACACTGACTGACGGATGCCGGCCTTTATGTCAAGGAGTATTTATAACAATGACAAGTCTCAGAAAAACAGAAGCTATATCCACATTTTCTTCGATGAAGACATAGCCAGATTACTGGTCAATCCCTGTTACGGATACTCACGCCTATTACAAGCTACCGTCGACAACTGCCGTTCTATTTATACCGCGAGGATCTACATGCAGATCTGCCGACACGCAGATGGGAAGAAATGGGCTATTCCCTACCCTGATCTCCGATTGCTTCTGAATGTCGACTCACCCAAGAAGAAAGGGAGTACAGAATCCAAGCAGCGTATCCGCGCCAACTCAGTCCCGAGGTACCATGAGTTCCGTCGGCGCGTCCTCGACGTCGCACGCGATGAGCTGCTCCTTATGGTGCAAAATAATACGACAAACTATTATTTCACCTATGCCGAAGAGTTCCCAAGCAATCGCCATTCCACGCCAAGCCATATTATTTTTAACATATACGAGACACATCCGTCGAAAAAAGATCTCGACGCTTACGAGAACCATCTTTCCCAAATTATGTATATTGGTACGGGTATAAGACCGTGAACACACGGGAAGCATTTACTCCGGCGCTCGACTACCCTGCACCCATCGAGTCCGCACAGCTCCTCAAGATTCAGCTATACCCCACCTTTCGGGCATATGAAATAATCGGTGCCGATGATCCCGGCTGCGGACAGTGGGCGCCCATCGAGCGGACGATTAACAGCCCGAGTATTTCCGGACATGAGTTCGCCCCCATAAACACAACACATGCCGATGCACAAGGTATTTCATGCACCTTGACGAGCGTGAGCAATATGACTAGGCTCGATACCAAAAATCCCCTGCTCGCTCCTTACACCGAAGGTGACACAATGCTCCTGTTGCCGTTTACCGAAAGCGCGGCAATAGCTGCGAAAATGATGGATAGGACATTTATTAAGTATAAGTTCTACGCTAAAACTCAGCCTAACAAAGTGAAGATCAGTTCATTTTATAATAAACCAAATTTACAAATCGAATCAACATTCTCAAAATCAATAATAACCTTAACTAAACGACACCCCGACCGATCAGCCGAAGATTTGTAGGTAACCGAAAGTGCAAAAAAGAGTAAATATGTTGTTTGCAAGTATTTAATTCTATTTTTCTGCATGTGTCCGGAGCAATAAAAAAGCGAAATCGGGCAGATTTAACGGTAAGTTGTGTTACTTATCCGTTACCTACCCGAAATACTTTGCATTGCATTAAGGCGTTTGTTTTCAGACCCTTGCATCGAATTTCCGCATAATAAATAACTTGACATTACGTTTAACGAATTCAAAAAGTTAAGTTATTATGCAACGCAGCACTTTCAAAGTCCTTTTCTGCCTCAAAAGGCAGTCCGAAAATCCGATCAGGTTCCCGTCATGGGTCGTATCACCATCAACGGCACGATGTCGCAGTTCAGCTACAAACTCACCGTTCGTTCCACCCTCTGGGATGCCAAGGCTAAAAAAGCTTCCGGTAGGAGTCTCGAAGCCCAGCGTCTCAATGAAAAGTTGGAAAACATCAAAACCAATATCGGTAAGTTGTATCAACGTCTCTGCGACCGTGATTTGTATGTTACGGCCGAAAAGGTTCGCAACGCCTTTCTGGGTATGGGCGATGACTGCCGTCTTTTGTTGCAAACCCTCAACGAATACCTTGCAGGCTTCCTCAAATGTGTGGGCAAAGACCGCGCCTATTCCACCTATGAGGATTACTGCCTGCGGCGCAGGCGTCTTGCAGCTTTGCACGAATACGAATACCATGTCAAGAACATTCCGTTCAAAGAGTTGAAGCGGGACTTTATCGAAAAGTTCGTGGTCTACCTCTCCTCAATACAAGGGATACGCTCCGGGACGATCCTCCCACAGCATGTCGGGTTGACTCGCGCCCGCAATTTTCAGTGTATCCATATAAATTATTTGTCGTTTGGTTTGTCGTCATAGGTAAAGGGAACCAGCCGGGTGATCACAAAAGCCGGAATGGTGGCGAGCATCACCGCGAGGAAGAAGATCCGGTAGCTCATCAGATCGCTCAAAAAGCCTGAAGCCATGCCCGTGAGCATCACCGAGAGGTTCATGATACCCGAAGCGAAAGCGTAGTGCGCCATCTGGTGACGCCCCGGAGCGACCTGCTGCATCATAAACAGCGTGAGGCCCACGAATCCGAATCCGTAGCCGAAGTACTCCACGACGATGCCACCGCCCACGAGCCACAGGCTCGAAGGCTGGAACCATGCAAGCAAGGCGTAGACCCCGAACGGCAGGTTGAAGATACAGCACAGCGTGAAAAGAGTCCGCCGCAGACCACGTCGGGCGATGTAGTAGCCCGCCAAAAGCGAGCCCAGCAGAAACGCCCCCGCGCCGAAAGTCCCGTAGTAAAGGCCGATCTGCTGGTTCGTAAGACCCAAGCCCCCGGATGCGGTATCCGCCTTGAGGAACAGAGGAACGATCTTCATCACGAAGCCCTCGCCCAATCTGTACAGGATGATGAAGGCGATATAATACCAGATGTGTCTCTTCGTGAAAAAAGCGCCGATGACCTCACGCAGGCCGATAAGGTCATCCTGCAGCGAGCGGCCTTCTGAAGCCGAGCCGCCTGAAGGAAGCGCACGGAGATGGTAAAGGCCCAAAGCGACGAGCGCGGCGCACAGGAGCAACAGAACGACCGTCCACGAACGAACAGAGGCGTCGTAAGAAGACGCGCCGACGGCCGAGAAGCCGTCGCAGAGCCACCCCGCAAGCCACACCAGACCGCCTGGGGCAACCAGTTTCGCAAAATTGTAGAACGCACCCTGCCAGCCGATGTATTTAGCCTGGGACGCCGGCGGAAGCTCCGACATTTAGACCCCGTCGGCCGTGATGTCGTGCGTAGCACCGCTGAAGGCAACAACGGCAAAGACAACAACACTGACCGCGAAGAACAGCGGAAGCTGAAGCGAAAGGGCCGCTGCGCCGAACAGAACACCGCTCAGCATCTGGCTCCCGACGCCCCAGAACTTCTTCGTCCGGTACAACTCCAGGAACAGCTCCACAGGAACTTGATCGTCCAAGGCCACATGATCAGAGACGTCCAGAACGCTATCTGAGCATCCGAGATCCCCAGCTCCTTGTACAGAACTGCCGAGACCATGTGCAGAACGACAAACGGCGAACCCATCGCAAAGTACAATGACGAACCCCATTTCAAAGGAGAATGTTTAAGATGGCTAAGAGATTGCATAATACACAAATAGAAGAATGCTTAAAGCATTATAAACATATGGATTTGCTCCGACATAAACAACTTTTTTATATGTTTATACTAAATATTATTTATTCTGATATAATGCGATAATCGCGAAATACAGCCTTGCCTTTTAACAAAGAGACTTGTTCGAAATTTTTTTGTATCTCGTGCTAGGTTATTTGAAATGCGGTATTTGAACGCAATAGGCTGAAAATAGACTGTTGTCTTCTCTACTGTATAAAGAATGTAACGACTCGATAAATCGGGTCGTTACGCTCTTTCAATCCCATAGCAGAATGGGATTCAGCTGCCACACACGAACCGTCGTTCCCGACGGACAGGCAACGCTTATTTTATCCGCTCGAAATTAGGGCAGACTCATCTCCACCCAGTTCATACCCTCGTCGCCAATCTGCTGGCCGTTTGAAGAGCGGACATTGATTTCGCCCACCATGTCGTTGCCCGACGGCGACGAGTCTTTGACGATTGCACCGGCACCGTCGTTGAGCTTCCAGTAACCTACCAAACCCTCCGAATCCACCGGAACGGAGTAGAAGTGGTTCTCGGCATTGATCTCCTCCTTGGTCAAGGTGCGGTTCCATACGCGCACCTCGGCCATGTAACCGGGGAAGAAACGGTCGGCATTATAAGCGTAACCGATCCAGAAGGCACGGTTCCAGTCGCTCTCACTGCCTCCGTATGCCACACCCAGATTGAAACCGGAGTAATTGGAGATACCGGCCTGATACAAAAGTTCTCCGTCAACATAGAAATAAGCGAAGGTATCGTCCCACGTTACTGCGACATGGTACCAGCGATCCAGTTCGGAAAGTTCCAGCTTGGCATCCGTACGGTTTCCGCCGCTCATGGCCAGCTGAATCTGGTTCCAGGGCACACCGACGTCGCCCAGACGGAGGAGGAATTTCCCCTCGATACCCATAATAGTAGACAACGAACCGGCTACGCGCGTATCCTGAATATTGACCAGCGCCTCCATGGCTCCGTTCTTCAGACCGTTGAGCGCATTGGCATTCTTCAGATACGGGAAGTAGCAGCGCGCGCGACGCATGTCGGCCACGCACTCAATCAGTCCCTTGGACTTCTGCGAAATCTTGATGTTGACCGTCAGCGGCTCTGCATTGTCGGGAGCGTTCTTCTCGGTGAGCACGACCTCGCAGCTGCGGGCAGATCCGTCAACCAGAGCCTCCACTGTGAAGTGCAGGCCGCTATCGTCGGCATTATTATAGGTAAACCAGCCGTCGGCACCCTCACCCACCGTCACGTCGAACTCGACATTGGCCGTTACCGGAATATCGAGCGTCTGAGCCTCCACATCCAGGAAATAGGCCAGCTTCTCGGGCTCAATCTTCGACTGGGGAAGCTGGGTTACCTTCAGCACGGCTGCGCCGTTCTTCACGCCCTTGATCGTCACGGTAGCCTCGCGCGGAGTCTCGCCGTCGTTCTTAGCCATGGAGAAATAGGCCGTAACGTCGGTATCGGCGCCGCCCTCAGTGGGACGGGCGATCGTATAGGTCAGCCAGCCTTCGGCCTCCGATACGATTTCGGCCGTCAGATCGCGGTAGTTAACATTCGTCGACAGTTCTACGGCCAGACGTTCCTCAGCCGTATAGGCCAGACGCATCTCCGCCTTCGAGGTGATCTCGATGGTCTCGGGCACCTCGCCCTTCTCGACGATCTGGAATTCGACCTGTTTGCTGCCCATCTTGAAGACGTAGTCGGCGCTCCGCTCCTGCTCAGTTTCGTTGGGATCCACCTCGAAGACCACTTCAGCGCCGTCTTCGCCCGAGGTTGAGGAAGGATGGACAAAATCGGCCGTGCCTTCGAGCGTCCACGCGCCCGAACTGGTAACCAGCACCGTCACCTTGCCGCCTTCGCGGGGTATGATGTTCGATTCCTCGGCATAGAAGAGTTCGAGCTGCTCCTCGGTCTCGGAGGCCTTTTTCTTAAGCGTAATCTTGAAAGGAGCGGTCTTCTTGCCGCACGCGAACGTATAAGTGAAGACCTGGTCTTCCTCCTTGTCGTTGGCCTTCACCGTGAAGGCCACGATGTCGCCGTCCTTGCCCTTAGCGGCCGAAGGGGTCACATAAGCGTTCTCGGCGCCTTCGAGCGTCCACTCGCCCGAGCTGGTAACCATGGTCGAAACATCGCCGCCCTTGCTCCCCACGACGCCTTCCGTCGGCGAAATGGAAATCTTGTCTTCGGTAGTCGAAGGATCCACCTTGTCGTCGCTGTCATCGCAAGCTCCGCAGAGTGCGAGCGCAGCAGCTGTAAAAAGAAATATTTTCGAAATTTTCATATCTTGTCATTCAGGTTTTAAGGATTTGTTCATTGCCGGCGAACCGGACAACGGCTTCGTCCGGTTCCGGCCGAACGGTCGGCGGCATCCCGGCCAAAGCCGGGACGCACGACCTCGTCATTCGTTTTCAGGTTAGTTGATCGGGTGCGGTGCGGGATCGTACTGCCCCTCGCCGATCTTGTTGTAGACGTTTTTGGGATCGAGTACGTTCTGCTCGTAGCAGCCCTGTGCCACGTTGCGGAACTGCTTGAGCGAGTGCGAACGGTTGTTGCTGACTGTTCCGGTTCCGGAAGGATCGAATGCGAACCACATGATCCAGCCGTAACCCTGATTCATCAGTGCCTTGGCACTCTCAGACGAAATGGAGTTGCCATAGTTGAGCTGGATGGAATTACCGGCACATCCGCTCAGTCCCATACCGTTTACCGGTCTTGCTGCACCGCCGTAGTCGGCGCAGACGTTGTCAATGAATTCAGACGGCTTATGCTCCACACCGTCGATGAATACCGAAGGCAGCGAGGACTGGATATAGCCCAAGTAATAGAGGTGTACCCAGGTCTCCCAGGGGCACAATTCCTTCATCGCCTTTTTGGTCTCGTAGCAGAGACGGGCGGCCTGCTGGGAGCTGGGGCCTGCGAACCATTTTCCGGATCCGGAGTAGCTCGAATACTCGTCATCGAAACCTATACCATCGAGCTTATAGTCGAGACAGATTTGAGCCAGCTCCTTGCCGAACTGCTCACAGCCCCAGTCGCTCAAACCAGCGATGCCGGCCTGGTCATGGTTGCCCAGGATGTCGAGCAACACCTTGATACCTTTCTTACGCAGCGGCTGGAGCAGCTCCTCCGAGTTGTCGAGTAGCGCCTGCACGTTGGGGTTGGCGTTCATGTAAACCTTCTGTTTCGAAGCATCCCAGTTGATGTTGCCAGCGAAGAGCACGACGGCATCGAAGAACGGCTGACCGTCCTCCAGAATGTACTCGATGGCGTTGAGCGGGTTGCAGTCGTTCACCTCGAAGTAACAGATGTTGCGGATCTTCTTCGAACCAATGCGCGAAACTAGGAAGTCGACGTATTCAGCCTCATCTTTGACGACGATACCCTCCGTCTGGGCTACGGCCTGAAGGGGAACCATGTAGGTGGTAACATACTCCAGATCGGAAGCACTCGGCGAGAGCGTTACCTCGATCTGCGCAGAGGTTTCGCCGGCAGGGATGGTTATCACGCCGTCGTTCGCAATGGTGCAGAGTTTCTCGGGGAATACGACGTACTCAGTAGCGTGGTCGAAGTTGTACTCATCGACATGGCGTTCGTCGAAGACGAGCTTCACCTTGGTCTCAGCCGTAGCGGTCTTCTCCAGCGTGAAGGTCAGGGTTTTCTTGACGGGCTCCACGGCATCGTGAGCAAACTGGATGTTCAAATCATCGGCCGTCGAGAGCGAACCGACGATCTCCTCGCCCGGGGCGGGATTCTCGCTGCCGGCCTTCTGCGATACGGCGATCTTCGCGGTCTTCTCACCCTCGCTGGACGTCACGACGATCTGCCCTACACGGGCGTCTCCCGTATTGTCCTTGGCGTTGACCGTCAGCTTGTCGCCCTGCTTCTCGGCCGTCATCCACTCCTCGGGGTAGGAGAACGTCCAGTCGGGTGCATTGGTCGTAACGGTCAGCTCAACGGCCTTATTGCCAGTAGCCTCGAACCCAATGGGATCCGACGGCGAAACGCTCAGTACGATTTCACCTACTTCAAGCCCCTTCTGGTTTACGTTGATGTTGACGGGTTCGGCGTTACCGGCTGTAATCGTGATGCGGCCCGGACGTACGGACTCCGTGGTGTTGGCCTGGGCGTTCACGGTTAGTTTGTCACCGTCCTGCTTGGCGACGATCCATTCGCCGTTCTTCTCGAATGCCCACGACTTGGCGTCGGTCTTGACAGTCAGCACAACGTCCTGATTGTCGCCGGCCTTGAACTCAATAGCAGACGAGGGCGTTACCGACAAAGAATTCTTTTTGTTCACATCATCGTCGTCATCGTTGCAGCCGACGAGAGCCCCCGATGAAATGGCGAACATACCCGCCAAAAGCATCAGAAATGACTTTCTTTTCATGTTTGGTTGATTAGGTTAATTAAAAAGGTTAAATTAAAGTTAAGGTATTACGATTCCTCAGGTAATAAATCTCTCACTCTTCGGGGAGCGCGACGCTCTGCCAATTCACTTCGCGCTCGGTCTTCAGATCGAAGCCGTTGCCGGTATAATCCTTGACGATTTTACCCTTCGTATTGTCGTCGAACTTCCAGTAGGCCACCAGTCCGTCCGATGCGGGATCGATCTTGTAGAAATGGTTCTCGGAAGCGATCTCTTCGGACGTCAAGGCCTTGTTCCAGAGGCGCACTTCGCCCATCATGCCGTCGAAACGACGCTCGTAGAACAAGTCGCCGTCCGACTGGAGGCGGTACGAGTGACCAATCCAGAAGCAGCGCTCCTTGCCGTCCGTCTCATCGGAATGCGGAATGGCGAAGTTGATCTTGTCAATGATCACTGCCTGCCCGTCGGTACCGGATACTGAGGCCTTGGCCGTATCCTTCAGCTTGCCGTCGATATAGACGCAGATAGTGCCGCGGTCGAACGTGACGGCGATATGATGCCAAACGAACTGCTTGAGGTCGTAACGACTGTCGGCCTCGACCGGAATCTTCCCGCGTGCAGGCGAGGTCTCCTCCTCCGAAACCTTCTTGGCGAAGGCCACCTGCAACTGGTTGGTAGGACGGCCATCGTCGCCCAGACGGATGAGGAACGTATCCTCGATGCCCATGATCGTCGAGATCTTGCGGTCAAACGAGTTGGCGTAGACGAGCGCTTCGAGCGTGAAGGTCTCCATGTCCTTCACCGCCTCGGTGTCGGCCGTCCACTCAGGCCAGGCGCAATTATTTTCCATCTCGGCCACGACGTTAATGAGCGCGGCCTTCGAGAAGACGAAATAGACCGTCCGGGCGCTTTCGAGGATATTCATGCCGTCGGCCGACACGATGCGTACGGGCAACACGTAGCGCTGCTTCTCCTCGATGGGCAGATTATCCAAATTCGTAAAGGCGAAGGTGAGCGGCGCACTCTCCACCATCCCGGCCGTGATGACAGTCGAAATATCCGCGAAATCGTAATAGCCGCCGTTGGCGGGGAGCAATTCGGCCGTCGGATCGTCGTAGAACATCCGGTAGTGCTCCAACAGACCGGGAGCCTCGGCGAACGTGACCGTGATGTCGCGCTCCCGGGGCTGGGCCATGGCGACGGTGACGTCGCAACTCTCTTCCCGGGTCACGTCGAGGTTGTCCCGTTTGATAAACACGTCGTCGGTGAACGACGTTGCGGAGATGAACACCTGATTGCTGAAGTGGTGTTTGCCCTCCTCATCCTCCTTGCAGCCCGTGAATACAGCCGCCAAGAGCAGGCACAATGCGAATCCTAATTTATTTTTCATCGTCGTTTTTATTTTCAGGATTGTTTTCGGACTCCTCTTCGGGCTCGGGGTTCAGGATGCCGAGCGCCTCGCGGATTCTCTTGTAGGTTGGCGTATTGAAATAGTCTTCCTGTGCGTTCGATGCGCAGAGCCCCAGCTTATCGCACTGTACAGTCTGGGAGGTTTTCGGATCCATCACCCACTGGGCGGCCACCTGAAGCGAAGCGCCCACTTGAGCGTCGCTGCCGCCGTCGGCGATCGACGGCACAGAGGCTTCTAGCACGATCCGGTCACTCGGAACGCCCTCTTCGAGCTGATCGCGCACCATACGGGAGATAGCCACCGACGACGAGGCACCCTCGGTCAGGATGATGACGTAGTCACACTCCGAAAGAATCGTCTGGTTCTCGATGCTCGTGATAAAGGCGGGGTATCCGCGGAAGAAGAGCAGCTTGTCGGGATTGTCGCGGCGCCACGTGTCTGCCGCCAGCACAAACGGAGCGGCGACACTGCTGTCGTAACCGCCCAGATAGGAGACGACGATGCCGTCGAATCCATACCGGGAGCAGGCCGCAAGCTGCTTTTCGGTCTCGATCTTGCAGTATTCAGCGAACTTATCCTCCGTAAAGTCCCCCTCGTGCTCCGTACCGGAAGATTCCTCCTTCATAGCGACCCATGCACTGCGGATCGTCGTGTAGTCCACGACGTTGAGCGTGCGGGTGCCCTTCTTCGAGCGCACCTCGGCAATCTCATCCATCAGCGCCGGATGTAGGTTATCGACGTCGGTCATGAGCAGGTAATCCACACTGTCAGGCATAGACATAGGATGCTGGTTCTGCCGATTCGGAGCAGTCGAGGTTCCTCGGACGATCATCATCGTCACCAAGTGTTCGCCGGCCTTGAAATCCCGGAGCGATGCCAGAAAAACCGGATCGCTCTGATTCATCTGCGGCAAAAGATCTCTGTGTTCGACTTCCGTCCAGTCGCTGCACGAGGCCAGTAGGGCCGCCGTGGCGAAAAACGGAATAAATATGCGCTTCATGTCAAATTTCGTTTTAATGGGTTAAACGGCGTGTGCGATTATTTGACGGCCGGATTGCAGTCCCACCACATGCGGGTCGCCATGTTGTCGGAGCCACCAAGCATCTCCACGGCTTTGGCGTAGTTCTCCGGGTTGTTGGTCGCCTCGTCCGCAGGATAGGACATGCGACGGGCGCCGAGCGTAAGGTTCCGGATGCCCTGCGAGTTATTGCCCACGGCGGACTCCATGGCCGGAATCAGGTGCGGGAAGCCTGTACGGCGGAAATCAGCCCACGCCTCGTTGCCAAGATGGAAGTTGGCGATCCACTTCTGGATGATGATGCGCTCCTGCATCTCCTCCTTCGAGGCGCCGTCGTTCCAAGCCACCCCCAGCTGGGAGAGCTGTGTAGAATAGGAGGTTGCACCGCCGTTGGGGTCGGTGTAGGATTCCGGAAGAGTGGTGCCGGCAAGGTATTCGTCGACGCCCGCAACACCCCACTGTTCGAACGAGAGGCGGACGCCCTGCTCGTAGAAGGTCTTGGCGCTGCCACCCATGTTCCAGCCGAACACGCCGACGGCTTCCGCCTTCAGGAAGGCCACCTCGGCGGCATTCATCCACTGCAACGGAGTAGCCATGCCGTCTACGAAGTTGACGCCTGAATAGAGCAGCCCCACAGTGCTGAGCGCTGGAATGGCGATACCACGACGCATGCCCACATACTCAGGAGCGTTGTCCCCGGAGAACTGCGCCTTGCTGAAATATTTCTCGCGGCGTGGATCCTCATAACCGTTCATGTAGCAGATGATGTCAGCTGCAGCATGCGAATCGCCGCCCGTCACCGACCCAGCTGGGGAGTTGTACATGCATGCCGTATAGAGCGGATTGCCGTCCTTGCCGAAGGCCAGGGACGAAAGCTGCGCATTGTCTGCGTTCGACTGCATGACACCGACAGAGTGCGCCACGGCCTGTTCGCCCAACTGCTGCGGAGAGAGGCCCTTCGAGCTTACGAAATCGGTGTATACCACCCGCATGGCCAGCCGCAGCTTCATCGAGTTGGCAAAACGGCACCATTTCACGGCTGTGCCGTCGAAGACCTGGTCGGTCGTACTCGTGATACTCCGGTCGATGTTCTCGTCCAACAGGGCGATCGCCTCGTCCAATTCATCGAACATCTGCGAATAGACCTTGGGCTGGTCATCGTAGGCCACCTGGATCTTACCGGTGCTTCCGATCTCGGAATAAGGAATCGGCCCATAGGTGTCCGTCACACGGTTCAGGACGCAGACCTTCACAATCTTGAGGATGGCCAGAACGAGCGGATCCTCCGAAATACCCTCTACGTTCGACATGTTGCTGTACAGCTGCGGGATGACTTTGTCGCTGTACATGAACACGTTCGTCCAGTTGTCGGTCGGGTTGTATTTGGAAATGGTGTTCGTCCAGCCGTTGTTCGCATCAGCGTAATAACCGCCCTGCGTACTGCCTAGCAGACAGTCAGTGAACTGCGCCGTATTGACATCCGTCGAGACGACGGTACCGAACATGGCAGAGAGTCCCGAGGCGATGGCGTAGTCCTTGGCCTCCATCTGCTCCTTGTCCACCTCATAGGGATTGCTGTTGATGTCGAGGTAATTCTTGGTGCATGCGCCCAACCCGCACAAGACTGCGAAGGAGAGCGCCGCTTTTATCATTTTGTCTTTCATCGTGTCGCTGTTTTAGAATTTGAAACGGAGATTGAATCCCACGTTGCGCAATGACGGCATCATGAAGTAGTCGATACCTTGATAGTAGTTGCCCGTCGTCGCGATGCTTTCCGGATCGAACGGAGCCTTGTTGTAGAGCATCCACAAGTTGCGGCCCACGATCGAAACCGTGATCTCGCAGACGTTGCGCAGCACTTTGCGGGGAATCGTGTAGCCGATTGAAGCCTCCTGCAAGCGCACGTTCGTAGCCGAATAGGTGTAGAACTGCGGGATGGAATTGCCGCCCGCGATGGCCGAATACCAGGTGTAGGCATCCACCACGTCGCCGCCGTTGAGCGTCACACCTCCGGCATCGCGCGCCGCGGCCGTAGCCTCTGACACGCCGTACTGGTCGAGCATAGCCTGCGTACGCGAATAGACGATGCCGCCCAAACGGGCCGCAACCATAAAACCGAAGTTCAGGTTCTTCCACCGGAAGTCGTTGCGCCACGACATGTTGGCGTCGGGCAGCACGCTGCCCAGCTTGACGTATTTTTTTACATCCTGAATCGTCTCCGTAGCCACATTTCCGTTCTCGTCGATGTAAATGGCGTTGTTCTCGTCGTAGCGCAAATCGCGGCGGGAGTAGAGATCACCCAGCGTACCCCCCTCCTGCAACAGGAACAGCGCGTCGCCCAGACCGCCCATATTGAGCCGGTCGATCGAGAAGCGCTCACCCGTGGCGTAGTTGATAACGTTGTTGGCCAGTGAGACGATTTTATTCTGGTTGGTCGACAAGGTGTAGTTGGTATCCCACGTGAAGTCGCGCCAGGTATTCCGGTAGCCCAATGCCAATTCGATACCCTGGTTGCGGACATTACCCGACTGGATGATGATCTTGGAGAAACCCGTGCCGCCCGAGATCTGCGGGTCGAAGGTCTGGTTCGACGTATGCGAATTGTAGTAGGTGAAATCGAGGTTAAAGTGCTTGAGGAAGCGCATCGTCAACCCCACCTCGAACGACTTGGTGCGCTCGGGCTTGAGGTGGTAGGCGGGATACTGCGTCTGCGTGTTCCACGACAGGCCGCTTTCGTTCCACGAATAGAGCGGGTTGGCAATGTAGCGTTCGAAGGCGACGCCCACCGAGGCGAACGAACCGCGCAACTTGATATAGGAGAGATTTTCGGGCATGTTAGGAATGAGCTGCGACAACACGACCGAAAGTCCGACCGAAGGATAGAAGAACGACTTGGCATTCGAATGCGGACCCGCCAGCTGCGACGGCCAGTCGTTGCGGCCCGTGAGGGTCAGGTAGTAGGTGCCCTTGTAGCCCACCTCGGCCGAAGCGAAGATCGACTGCGTCTGTTCGCGCCAGCCCTCCTGCTTGCGGACGGTCTTGGTCGAGTTGCTTAGGTTCTGAATGTTGAAAACGTTGGCCAGCCCCTGCTTCTCGCCCGACGTACCGTCGGCGATGGGACCGCGGATCTTCAGAGCGTCGTTCTTCATATCCGAGAACGAAGCGCCGATGTTGGCCTGCAACGACCAGTCGTCACCGAACGTTTTGTTGATATTGAGCAGGGCGTCGCCGTAAACCTGACGATCCATCGTCTTGGTGACGCCGTAAAGGCCGTTGGCAGACTGCTCGGTGAGCTGCACGTTCGACGACGCATACATCTTTTCGGTATAGGTGTTGTGCGAGTTGTCGAGACGGATGCGACCCGAGACATTCAGCCAGTCGAGGATGTCGTACGACAGCGCCGCGTTGAGCATGTAACGATCCTTACGGTTCTCGCGCAGGTTGCGGTAGTTCGCCCAGTAGGGGTTCTGCATGGTGATGGAGCCGTCGCCCATCGGCCAGTACTGTTTCGAAATCTTGTCTATGGGATCGTAGCGCTCGTACATTTCGATATCCGCCCAGTCATCGCCGCGCGGGAAGAGGTAGGCTCCCGTCAGAGGGTTGTTGTAGGTTCCCTGATTGATCATGTTGCAGTCTTCCTGCAGTACGTAACTGGCTCCTACGTCCAGTCTCATCTTGTCGTTCAGAAAAGAGGTGGTGTTGCGGAAAGTGAAGTTGTAGCGGTCATAGCTGTTGTTGGGCACGATACCGTCGGAATTGATGGCCGCGGCTGAGAAATAGGTCTGATTCTTCTCCGTTCCGGTCGAAAGCGAAACGCTCTCGGAATTGACTACGCCAGCACGGAAATAGTCTTCGCGGGGATCGTAGCCGTATCGGTTGGCGCGGTTGAGCCGCTTGCCCCAGCTGTAACTGGCCACGTTGATCGGCGTAGTAAGGTTGCCCGTGCCATAACGGTTCTGGAACTCAGGCAGCACCAGCGGGCTCATGATCTCAACACCGGCCGTCGCGGTGACGGAGAGCTGTCCGACCTGTCCCTTCTTAGTCGTGACGACGATGGCACCGTTGGCGGCGTCCGAGCCATACAATGCCGCGGCCGCGGCACCTGTCAGCACCGAAATCGACTCGATGTCCTCGGGGTTGATGTCGGCGATGGGATCGGTCGTACCCTGCGACGCGAACTCCGTGCCGCCGTCCATCGCCTTGGTAAACATCGGCACGCCGTCGATTACATAAAGAGCATTCGAAGACTGTGAAATGGATTTCGTGCCTCGCATGACAACCTTCGAGGCTCCGCCCATGCCGGCCGACGAGGCGTTGATGTTCACGCCGGCAACTTTACCGTTGAGCGAGTTGATGAAGTTGACATCCTTGTTAGCGATGACGGCATCAGCATCCACCTGCTGTACGTTGTACGACAGCGCCTTCTCGGCACGTTTAATGCCCAGGGCCGTAACAACGACCTGCTCGACCTCGATGGACGAATTGGACAGTGTGATGTCGAAAGTCGTGCGCGAGCCGATGGGCACGACACGGGTTTCGTAGCCGATGAAACTGACCGACAGTTCGGGGTTGTCGACCGAGGCGGGGAGCGTCAGGGTAAAGTCTCCGTCGATACCGGTGGTCGTTCCGACGGTCGTCCCCTTGATCAGAACGGTGGCTCCGATAATGCCCAAACCGCCGGAATCCTTCACCACGCCCGAGATGGCCGACGGCCTTGCAGCGGAGACGCGCTTCGACAGCACGATGTTGGGAACCGTGATCTCATAGGTGATGTCCGTGTCCTTGAACAACAGCGGCAGCACCTCGTTGAGAGGCTTGGAATCGGCCTTGATCGAGACAATGCGTTCCGTGTCGATTTCGTCCGTATAAAGAAAAAGATACTTGGTCTGCTTTTCGATTTCGTTCATGACGACCTTCATCGGAACCTTCGTCATGTCGAGCTTCACCGCGATTTTCTGCGTTTGAGCCACAGCAGGCACACCGCACAGGAACACGGAGAGAATTAGAGTAATCAGGCATTTTATCTGCCTAATACTTAAATTTTTCATAAGTTTGCTGATTTAAGATCAATAGGTTAGCAATCGAATCACTGTTTATCTCCCGCCGGCGGACACGAGCGTGCCCGAGCGCGTCGGCGGTGCAGCATAAAAGTGTCTTGAGGCAGAAGTCGGTTTATTCCATAGAGTCGGTTTAGATTTTTGTTATTTTTATGTGTATCGTGTTCGTCTCGTCGTCGCGCGTAAAGGAGAAGTTATTGGTGATCTGGAGCAACTTCAGCGCATGATCCACACCGTCCGACACGCGGATTTTGCCGTGGTACTTGAGCACGGGCATATCCTCGGGATTGTCGATCGTGATCCGGACACCGTAATAGTTCTCGAATTTGCGGATCACCTCCCCGAACGACAGCGTGTTCAGGTTCATCAGCCCATCGACCCAGCGGAAGTCGTCCGGATCGGTTATCCGGTTGAGTTTGAGATGTCCGTCGACCAGGTCGATCTGCTCGTTGGGGGAGAGAATGAAGGATTCGCCGCCGCCGAGGCGGTTCAAGATTTTCAGCCGTCCTTCGAGCAGCGCAGCCGAGAAATCGGCGGTTCGGGCATCGGCCAGGATGTTGAATTTCGTACCCAGCACCTCAGCATCGCAGGCGAATGTTTCCACGATGAACGGACGGCTGGCATCGTGCTTCACCTCAAACATGGCCTCGCCCGAAATCTTGACCCGGCGTGTCTTTCTGGAAAAGATCGAAGGGTATTCCAATTTGGCGCCCGAATTGAGCCATACGGTCGTCCCGTCGCTCAAGGTGACGGACATGCTCTGCCCGTTGGGCGCGGTAATGGCCATCATGTCCCGGGTACGGTATTCGAGAATCCTGTCGGCCAGATAGTGGCTCACCCCGGCGCATACAAGCAGCGCGGCTGCGGCCGCGGCACTCCATTGAGCCGTCCTCTTCCAGAGCGAAACAGTGCGTCTGCTGACACGGGGCTGCGCCTCTCCGGCCAGAATATTGAGATTGGAAATATAATCGAGCCGATCGAGATACCGCTGGTTTTCCGTTGACGCGTCCAACCAGTCGAGTACCTCGGCGAGTTCTTCCTCCGAGGTCTCGTTTCTCAAGTATTTCTGCAATAAAAGATCGTCCATGTGTTCGTGTTATATAGTTATAACAAACACACGGACGGGGTAAGTAGTAAAAAATGCAATTTTTTTCAGACAAAGATCGGAACGCACTCCGGGCAGCCCTGCGGAGCGCTATTTTACCACCGAGACGAGAGTATCAGGGTGATCAGTACGGCCGGGAGGTAATCCTTCAGTTCGAAACGCATAAGGTTGAGCGCCCGACGGATTTCGAAATTGACATGGCTGACGGAAATTCCCAGTTCAGCGGCGATCTCGCTGTACGTCATATTCCTGATCCGGCTTAACAGGAATACGTTGCGAGTCATTTTCGGCATCTTACGGACTGCCTGTTTCAGGATTGCGCGGATCTCTTCGGAGAAGAGCAGGTCAGGATCGCATGCCGACAGTGAGCGCACATCGGCCTGAAGCCGGCGCGTCAGCGTCGAATGCATGTCCTGCTCCGCCCTGCGGTGGCGAATTTGGGCGTTGAGGTAGTTCAGGCAACGGTTTTTGACCGAGGTGAGGATATAAGCCGGCACATTGGTGTCCGCCGGCAGGTTTTCATGCATTTCCCAAAAAGTCATGAAACTGTCCGACACCAGATCTTCAGCGGTTTCCCGATCGCGGACATAGCGGTATGCCAGGGCGATAAAACGGGGCTTGAATTCGAAAAACAACTTTCCGAATTCCGTGGAGGAAATGCTGTCTGTCTTGACGTCTGCCATTTGAAGTCCCGTCTGCCCGGTACACGAAAATACCGGCGAACCCGATTCAGAATTCGCCCATTACAAAATCCCCCCCCCGATGAAAATCAGAATGGAAGTCACTGATAATGTTGTATTTAATGAATTTTCCAATTTCCCGAATGCTTTTGTCGGACAGGAAACCGTCAATGATTCCTATCTTCGACAAAGATAGTGATAAAAATAATAATTGAGTAGTTTGCGGTGAAATAGTTTTTCGATACGGAGTGACTGAAACGGCCCGTTCGGCAACAAAAACGGCCCCAGAACCGCTTTGCAAAAGAGGGGACGGATGATTTCGCCTATATATTATCGGTATACGGCGTCGGCAGGATTTCCACCCCCCGGAACGCCTTTCGAAGAGAGTCCCGATGACCGGGCATGCCCTGTTTCCGGCGTCGCCAAGAGCAATTTCGAAGAGTTTGCCGGAAAGCGAGACGCAGACCCTCGAACCTCCACAAGGTGGACGAGAAGATGGTAATCGTATTGGCTTTCGCCATCGACGGCGGAGCGAAAGAGTGATCCCCGGAAACACACCCTCGTTTCCGATCAGTGCGGTGCAGAACCTCTCTGCACCGTTTTTGATTATCGCGGAGCAGGTTTCGCCTTAACGCAGTCTGGCCCGGACGGGACATACACGACGTAAGGCCCTTTCTACTTGCGTTTGAACTTAAACGTACACAAAAGTAAATCATAGAAGGTTTTCGACGCATTGTTTGATTTGCCAATCCCAAAAACTTTTCGTATCTTGCAGATAGGTTATTTGAAATGCGGTATTTGAGTGCAATAGACTGAAAATAAACCGTTACCATCTCGTCACCTATTCTCCTATACAAAAAAATGTAACAACCCTATAAATCAAGTCGTTACATCACTTTAATTCCACATCGCTTAAGCCATTTTTTCATACTGGCATCGGAATGAAACCGGCACCCAAAATTTCGATTTTAGCATATCCAAAAATCAGACACCATCGGCAATAATATTTTAATTCTAAATTTATAAAAAAGTAAAATCATCAATATGCAAAATAATAAGCATCAATATCAAATATGAACGGTTCAAAATTAGCACCCGAAGCAGCTCGAATAGCCCTGCTGGATAGAATAAACTACAGCCAGTCTGCCCTGCAAAAAGCCTACGACAGCCACAAGATACTGCTTGAACAACTTAACGAAATATCGGACGAACTTACCATGCCTGATAAAATACTGTTGGAAGTAGAAGAATATCTTGAACCCGAATACACCCGAGCGACCCGGATAGAAAATATTAAATTATGGCTTACAGTGGCATTAGGCGTTTCGTCTTTATGCCTTACGATCAATCATATAGCAGCAATATATTATACTGGGGTTATCTTGTTCGTTGTCGCGTTAATTTTAGGTATTGTACTGCTTGTGGTGAGTACTGCGTTACGTAAAGGAAATATTCAGCAGCGAAAAGCATGGCTCAATAAGTTGTTGAGCATTATTGTGGCAATATTATTTTTTGCTATTTGTGCAGCCAGTATTTTACTCTATTATTTCAACGAAGATACATATTTTATATTTAGCAGTATACTATTCGGGGGAGGATGTATCTTGATGATGTTCTTTATCCGCAGACTCGATAATCAAATACGATTATTAAGAATACGTGGGAAAATCTTCAAGAAAGCATCCAATTACAAATCCAATAAAGACTAACAATGAGCCAATTAACACCAATGGGGAAAATATGCACCGAATATGCCTGTTTTTAGATACATGCAGTACCAGCATTTTTTGGATTGGGTTAGAACAGGTCTGTACCGGATAAGCAATATCTGTAAATGGGAAGACCCCTATGAAAATTACCTGCTCAAGTGCCCGTTGTTGGATAGATTTGGACTGCGAATAAGTAAGATAGTGCTTCCCCTATACGGGCAATGTTGGACAACGCTCCCAGAGTCCGATGCTATGTGGCGCATATACTCAAAGATTAGCAGAGGACAGGCCAATGATACCGTAGACAGCTGTGAAATTGGTGTAAGAATTAAAACCACAGCAGAAAGACTGCAAAAATTACCATCAATAATCACGGGCTTCAATCGCGGCCATATCGGCCCAGTAAAATATATCAATCAGACCGTTATTGATCGTAATCTGCAGAGTCTTCAATTAAAAAATACGAAGGAGTATTGGGATGCTTGCGATAAAACTCTTTTTGAAAAACGGGAAGAATTCAGTCATGAGCAGAAATTTAGGTTCGTATTCTTATACACCAATGGTGATCCTTCATATTTGGAAGTACAGATAAAACCACAAGAACTAATCGACGAAGTTACCTTTGACCCCAGAATAACTAAAGAGGACTTTGACATTCAAATATTAAACAATTAACCGTAGCTGTTTTAACCTCTATCCTGTTCTGTGCTTGCAGCACCCAGCCACCGAGCAATAGCATGGCATTAGAACTGTCCGACACGAGAACTATTAAAATCACCCACGGCACTCCGCACCCGATTCGGGCCGATAATGCCAGAATTATCGGCATGGATGAAATGCTCGATAGGGTCAAATCGATCGAGTATATAAAACTGGATTCATCCGAACCCATCGGCGTAATAGACAAAATGATCGTTACAAAAGACAAAATCTATATATTGGACTGCTATACCGCACAGCAGATCTTCGTATTCGACAAAACGGGCAACCTGTTGTTCCGCATCAAGAACAAAGGCCGGGGGCCGAAAGAATATCAGAGCATCAGAGATATGCAGGTCGACACCATCCGGAATGAAATACTTGTAAATGACGCACTGGCCCGTTCCTATCTTTATTTCTCCGCCGATGACGGAGCATTCCTACACCGGGAAAAAAGGAGTAGCAAATTGCTATTTGGCGCATATCGACAGTTTGTATATAAATTATCAAATCCCAGGACAGGATTTTAACGACCATGAGAATTGGGCGATTCTCGTTTCCGACAAAGACTCCATTCTTTACAAGGGCTTCGAACCAACGCCACTTCAGAATGATAATTTTATTAACAATAGCTTTACTTATGACTGCGATGGAAAGCTTTTGTTTACTCCGGTCTACTCCGATACTGTTTACCAATTTATGTCTGTATCCATCGTATCACCCAAATATGTGATCCGCCAAAAGAAGAGCATATGGAATCTTTATAACCAAAAAATACCCCCTCAGGAAGTAGATAAGTTAATCAAGCAGAAAGACTACACAAGATATGCGGGTAAATTTCTTGATGGGGGAAATTATGCTTCTTTTGAAATTGCTCATAAATGGGATAAATATATTACCCCCAGACCTTATTTTGGGATAAAAGAACCGACATAGTGTTTGCATGGGATACTGCCAATGTGTATGAAGATGCAATTGTCCATGAAATTATCCGACAACCGATAGCCGTCTACGGCGATACCTTTTTCGGCACCTGTTCGCCGCAAATCCCCGAAGAATACAGGAAAAACATGAACCCCAAGATCAAAAGCCTGCTGGAGTGCTCCGATGAAAGCGACAACCGATCGTGGTCGCGTATACGCTGAAATAATCGGACGCAGGCCTTGCATCGGGAACCGTTTTTTCTGGATTACAAAATTGCACCTTATTTTCAAAACGGCAGGCGGATAAATTGATTTTTAGCCTATATTTTGATCGGACGGACTTATCGGAATCCGGCAAGCGCCCCATATGCCGGATTTCCGGGGCATAGATTCCCGGAAGAGAAGTTGCCGGAAGCGGGATCCGGTGTTCCGCCCGGAAAAAGCAGGGGCGGAGCCTTTACAGCCTCCGCCCCGCGCAATCTTACCGTCATCCGTTAATACACCTCGAACTCATAGATTCTGGCGGTATTTCCTTCGCTTTGGTCAGGTTTTGAGACCACGAGCCTCACGTATCGGGCGATTATGGGTTCTGGAAGGATCCTGTCGGTTTCGAAAGCCGTGTTGTCATAGACCGTGTCCACCGTTTTCCACTCCTCGCCGGGGCTTTGGCGCACCTGCAGCGAATACTCCTTTGTGATGTAGTCCAGGGATTCGAGCGCAGCATGCATGACATACCATCCCCGGATCGTGGTCTCCCGGCCGAGGTCTACCCCCAGCAGTTTGGGTTTGGCATCGCTGTAATCGCACCACTTGGTGGACACATCCTCGTCGGTGGCGTACTCGGCCCTCTCGGAGGCGTTGACCTCCCCCGACCTTTCCACGACGGGTTTGCCATAGAGCAGGTTCCTGCGCCCGGCCTGCGAGGCGTCGGCGCCTTTCACGGGCAGCTGCACGCGCAGCAGATCGCAGGCCGCGCCGATACCTCCGGCAGGATCTTCGGCCACCGTCGCCGCGAACACCACGATGCGCGGGTCGTCGGGCAGTACCAGCTGCCGCGCCCCCTCGGGGATGTCGAGGCCGATGCGGAACATGTAGGTGAATTCGTAGGGTCTGTCCTCGTTACGGATCATATCATGCTTGTGCGTGCCCACGAAGGCCACCTGCGCATCCTTGAGGTAGGGCTCGGTATGCCCCGTATGGCCCCACTGTCCGATGAAGCCGCCATAATAGGGTACCAGTGCCGTGTGCTCCTTTCCGTCGACGGTGAATACGGCCTGCGTGTCGTACATGGTCGAGGCGGCCAGCAGGTAGAGCTTGCCGTAGCGCCCGCGGGGCAAGTCGATGGTGTCGCGGCGGCATTTGACACCGTTCTGCGCGGCGGGATCCCCGATCTCGAAGCCGACACCCCCGTACACGATGCGGGACGGCATCAGCTCGGCGGCGTAGGAGTTGCCCTTGCCGTCGAAGTTGGAGTCCGAGCGGAACGGGTTGTAAGAGGCCGTCTTGACGTTGTAAGGCAGCTCCACAGCCGCCTCCGCGGCGGGCGTGAGCGCCCGGACGGCAGCTTGCAGTCCTGAAAAAACATTGTAGCGGATTTTTTGTCGGGAATATCCTGT
>ERZ791822.404-NODE-404-length-26985-cov-3.928296_pt1 | contig 26985 bp, 10 predicted proteins | sample MGYA00510299_ERZ791822 | MGnify/ENA primary metagenome ERZ791822 (study PRJEB30046, sample SAMN00791945) | human gut metagenome | study: EMG produced TPA metagenomics assembly of the A metagenome-wide association study of gut microbiota in type 2...
GGTATATTCGTCAGAACAGCAAGGAAGTCTTACATTCTGTTCGCACGAATATGTCGGACGCTTTCAACTCAAGTTCTTATATGTGGCATTCTTGGGCTGTTCCGTCACTTTGCCGTACTGAATATCCGCCTACACAGGAATATGTGGAGATGTTCCCATGGGCCGACGGTACTCCGTTTGACTGGAAAAAGGCGGAAACAGAAGGTAAGTTGGATGAAATGTTCTTGACCGGAACATTTAAAAATGGAGAACAACTATTGTCGGAAATCGTATTAACTCGTGACCCTCGTCTGTATGAGCATTGCATGGTGAATGGACTACCGAAGATGTTAGACTGGAGTGCCGGAACGATGTCCGGTTTACCTTATGAATTGTGGGTAGGAGGATACGATGAAGGACAAAATGCGGCACTTGAATCTGGTAACTATGCGACCGGTTATAAAAATATGAAATATTATTTGGGAACTGAGTACCAACGTCAGTATACGCACTGGGTTTATCTTCGCTTGTCTGATATTTATTTGACTTATGCGGAGGCTTTGCTTCAAGCTAAGAACGATCACCGGGGGGCTATTAACCAAATGAATATAGTACGTGCCCGCGTGGGATTGAAGAAAGATTTGGCGGAGTGTGTTACAGATAAGAATTTACTTTCTGACAAAGCAGCCTTATTGGAAGAATTGCTGTGCGAGCGTGTTCGGGAATTGGGGCTTGAAGATAGCCGTTACTTTGATCTTATCCGTTACAAACGTGCCGATCGTTTCGAGAAGCGCCTGCACGGGTTGCTCACCTATCGTTTGGATGATACCGGTAATCGTATAACGGGAAATGCTAAATGGAATGAAGGAGATAAGAACAAGGGAGCATTGCAGCCTACTCGTTTTGAATATGAAAGGTTTGAGTTATCCAAACCGGTCCGTCGTTGGTGGACATACGGATTTGATCCCAAATGGTATCTTTCTCCATTCCCGCAAACGGAAATTAACAAAGGGTATGGATTGATTCAGAATCCGGGTTGGTAATGTGAGACAGCGAAATAGATTAAAACAATATTGAATATTGATTTATATGAGAAAAAATAAGATTCTGATACTGGCTTTACTGGTTTGTTTGAGCATTCCGGTCAGAGCGCAGAATACAGACAACAACATTATAGGTATTGTTGTTGATAAATCGGGAAACCCAGTCTATGGAGCGTCCGTTAATGTGGAAGGTGGCGCAGTGGAGACCCGGGTTGAAACTGATAAAGATGGTAAATTCGAGATTGCGGTCGAGAAAGGACAACGTTTGAGTGTCGTTTCTGTCGACAAAGGCTCTACCACAGTTGTGGTAAAGGCTGATGGTCCGATGACTATTGTGATGGGATATGCAGCTCAGACTATTGATGTGGGAGCTAACCGGACATTCAATCGTCATGAATCAACGGCAGCAGTTTCTACCACCTATAATGAAGAGTTTAATAAGCGGTCTTCCCGGAATATATCCAATTCTTTATATGGATATGGATTGGGTCTTACTACTTTGCAGAATGCAGCTAGTACAGGTTTAATGGCAGATCCTACCTTTTATGTGCGTGGTTTGCAGAGCTTGTCAAGTAGTACACCGCTTGTGCTGGTTGACGGTTTGGAACGAGACATGAGCTTGGTGAGTCCGGAAGAAGTAGAATCCGTTTCCATCCTGAAAGATGCTGCGGCTGTGGCATTGTACGGATACAAAGGAGTGAACGGTGCGATCTTGATTACGACGAAGCGTGGTAAGTACAAAACAAAAGAGATAACGTTTACGTATGATCACATCATTAACACTCAGTCTCGACGTCCGGAATTTGTGGATGCGGCTACGTATGCTTCTGCAGTGAATGAAGCGCGTGGATATGAAGGTTTGGGAGCTCGGTATACTCCGGAAGAAGTCGATGCTTTCCGTAATGGAGTAGGCAGTGGAGGGGCTTCCCGTATGTACCCTTATCTCTATCCTAATGTGAACTGGATTGATGAAACCTTTAAAGACAGAGGAGTGTCTAATAAATATACGATCGAATTCCGTGGAGGAGGAGCAAAGTTCCGCTACTATACTATGGCGAATTTATTAACAGACAAAGGGTTTATCAAAACCCCGAATGCAAATGACGGATATTCTACACAAAATATGTATTCACGTGCTAATTTGCGTACAAATCTGGATATTGATTTAACCGCCACTACCAAATTGAAGTTGAATCTTCTCGGTACCTTGTCCGAATCTCGGATTCCGGGGGCTTCGGTTAACCTATGGGATATGATTTATTCGATTCCTTCTGCAGCTTTTCCGGTTCGTACGGAAGATGGCAGTTGGGGAGGAAGTACTACTTGGGCGGGGACGTCGAATCCTGTCGCACAATCGCAGGGAGCTGCTTATTCTAAAGGACACTCTCGTAGTTTGTTTGCCGACCTTACCTTGTCACAAGATTTGTCTGGTTTGCTGAAAGGATTGGGAGCTAACTTTCGTTTAGCTTATGACAACTATTCCAATATTCTGGAAGATCATAGCAAGACTTATACGTATGCCGGTTATGCAACAAGCTGGACAACTAACGGTCCGTTTTATACTGCCATTTCAGGTGGCGAATCCAGTGAAATGGGTTCGGGTGCAGGTATTGACAACTGGGCGCGCCAATTTAACTTTGCAGGTAGTGTAGATTATAATCGCTCGTTCCAAAAGTGGGATGTGTATTCTCAATTGAAATGGGATTATGAATATCGTGATTCATACGGTCTGAATACCACTATTTATCGGCAAAATGTTTCCTGGTATAATCATGTAGGCTTCTCTAATCGCTATTATTTGGATCTGGCATTGGTTGGCTCGGCTTCCAGTTTATTGGCACCGGGACATAAATGGGCTTTCTCTCCTACCATTTCTGCTGCTTGGGTACTTTCGGAAGAAAAATGGTTGAAAGATGTGTCTTGGGTGAACTTCTTGAAATTGCGCGCTTCGTTTGGAGTGATCAATGTTGATTATCTGCCTAAAGACGGAAGTACTACCGTATATGACTATTGGGATCAGATTTATACGACTACCGGTACGCAATATAAGTTTAACAGTAGTTACGACTCTGAATTCGGAAGTACTATTATCGGGCGCCTGGCAACTGCTAATTCGACACATGAGAAAGCGTATAAATACAATGTTGGTGTTGATGCCGTGTTGTTCAATGGACTGGACGTGACGGCAGAAGGCTATTACCAACGGAGAAAAGATATTTGGGTCTCTTCCGAAGGAAAATATACCGATGTGTTGGGCGTAGATGCTCCGTTCGAGAATGCCGGAATCGTTGATAGCTATGGTATGGAACTAGGACTTAACTATACGAAAAGGTTAGGAGATGTAGTGTTTAATCTTGGCGGTAATTTTGCTTGGAATAAGAATGAAATTAAGGAACAACTGGAAGAACCGCGTTTGTATAAGAATCTTGTGCAAACAGGAAATCGGTTGGGACAAGTATATGGAATGGTAGCTGAAGGTTTCTTCAAAGATAAAGAAGATATAGCAAACAGCCTTCCGCAAAACTTTAGTACGGTAGTGCCGGGAGACATAAAATATAAAGATGTGAATGGAGACGGAATCATTGATGCCAATGATAAAACAGCTATCGGTTATAGTACGACGGCTCCAGAAATTTATTATTCTTTCCATTTGGGAGCCGAATGGAAAGGGATTGGGGTAGATGTAATGTTTCAGGGAACAGGTAACTATTCTGCTTTATTGAATACGAAGAGTATGTTTTGGCCATTGATAAATAATACGACACTTTCTACTCATTATTATGAGAATCGTTGGACACCGGAAAATCAAAATGCCAAATATCCTCGTTTGAGTTCACAGAGTAATGCCAATAACTATCAGGCTAATACAGTTTGGTTGGCGGACCGGTCATTCTTGAAGTTACGTAACGCGGAGGTGTATTACAGATTTCCGGAAGAATGGATGAAGAAGACTAAGATATTGGGGAGTGCCAAGTTATATGTTAGAGGAACAGACTTGTTCTGTTCAGATCATATTGATGTGACAGATCCGGAATGTTATGGTGTAGCGACTCCGCTGAATAAGAGTGTAGTAGTCGGTGTTACGATTGGTTTTTAATCATAAAAACAAAGCGAAAGAATGAAACTGAAAAACATTATCTACGGAATGATGTGTGTAGCCGCACTCGGTTCCTGCTCAGATAAGATGGAATATCATGAGTACAATAATTATGATGAGGATTTTGTGAAGCTCAACTTCGGTAATGTAGGAGGGCTGATAACAAATATCTATTTGTCCATGGATGTGGACTTTGGAAACTATAGCGGGGCAATCCTTGGTTCTGCTACTGATGAGGCTGAATATGCTTATTCGGGAAATCAGATTGAAGATTTTTACAATGGTTCTTGGAGTCCGTCGAATGCTAAAAGTAGCATGTGGACGTCCTGTTATGAAGGGATAGCCAATTGTAATTTATATCTGGAGAAGTTTACCGGACTGACATTTCCCGAGTTGGCTTTGAACAGTGATTATGCACAACAAATGTTCCGTTATACCAATTACCAGTATGAGGTGCGTTTCCTTCGTGCATATTTCTACTTTAACTTGGTACGGCAATATGGAGATGTGCCGTTTAGCGACCATATATTAACAGCTGAAGAATCGAATACGTTATCGCGCAGACCGGCACAGGAGATTTTTGATTATATCATAGCCGAATGTGATGATATAAAAGATAAGATTATCGTCGATTACAGTAAACTGGGAGATATGGCATTGCCTAGTAGTCCGGCGGAAACAGGACGTGCCAACCGTAAAACGGTATTGGCCTTGAAAGCTCGTGCAGCATTGTATGCGGCAAGTCCTTTATTTAATCCGACTGATAATAAAGAACTGTGGCATCGTGCAGCTAAAGCCAATAAGGAAATTTTAGATGACAGTAATGGATTTGCTGAAAAGGCAAAACTATTAGTGGACGATTATTCATCACTATGGAGTAAGGACAGTTACAATGATGCTACTAGTGAATTGATTTTTCTCCGTCGTGCCACTACTACTACTAATTCTTTTGAGGGATATAACTTCCCGGTAGGGTTGGAAAATTGTAAAGGTGGAAACTGTCCCACACAGACACTGGTAGATGCGTATGAGATGAAGGATTCAGGGTTGCGTCCGGACGAGTTGGATAACTATGATCCTGCTAATCCTTATTATACCAACCGCGACCCTCGTTTCTATCTGACTATTGCCAAGAATGGGGACGAAAAGTGGCCTAACTGGAATACTGTTCCTCTGCAAACCTATCAGGGCGGACTAAATGCGGAGCCTTTGAGTGGCGGAACTCCGACTGGCTATTATCTGAAGAAGTATTGTCAGACGGCAGTAGACTTGCGTGCCGGTACAGCTTCAAAGACCTATCATTCATGGATTACATTCCGTTTTGGAGAGTTCTATTTGAATTATGCGGAAGCTGTATATAAGTATCTGGGTAGTCCGTATGCAACGGATAGTGAATTTACAACTTCGGCTGTGGATGCTATCAAAGTAGTTCGTACGCGTGCCGAGATGCCCGGATTCCCTCAAGGGATGACCAATGATGCTTTCTGGAAGAAATATCAGAATGAACGTATGGTAGAATTGGCTTTTGAAGGACATCGTTTTTGGGATGTACGTCGTTGGAAGGAGGGTGACAAACATTTCAAGAACATTGTTGAAATGAAGATTACGAAGAATGGGGATGATACTTATACGTATGAACGTAAGGTAAAAGAAAGAAGTTGGGATGATAAGATGTATTTCTTCCCGATTCCGCAGAGTGAAAAATCTAAGAATCCTAATTTGGAGCAGAATCCGGGGTGGTAACCCACAACCGGAATGCTGATGAATAGTGATAGGATATTCTTGCATAGAACGGATGTTTATAGAATAAAAAACGAAAGAAATGAAGATACATTATATAATATTGGGGCTGTTTTATTTGCTGGCTATAGTTGCTTGCTCAGATAATGCCCCCGTCGTTGAAGTGAACAATGGCAATCAAACAGAAGAATTGCCTCCTCTGCCGACCGAAGTCATAACGGGTAGCCGCGCCATGTGGGTGAGTTATGATCCTATTTCGGCTTCTGATCCCAATAACGCATCAGGGATTGCATCCGCATTGATTAGCTGGAGATTATTGAAGACCGATCCGTCTAATGTTGCTTTTGATATTTATAAATCAGTAGACGGTGAGACGGAAGTGAAATTGAATGAGAAACCTATTTCGAATACTACTTCTTGGGTGGATGCGGATATTGATGTATCAAAAACGAATGTATACCGGGTCACTCTTGCCAATCAGGCTGAAACGCTTTGCGATTATACCTTTACCTCTGAAATGGCAGAAAAGTTTTATCATGAGATTAGATTAGACATGAATGTACCCGATGCATCGATTACATATTCTCCTGATGATATTCAGCTAGGTGACTTGGACGGTGACGGTGAATTGGAGATTGTGGTGAAGAGAGAACCGTATGATGGTGCCAACCAGGGGGGATGGAATAATGGTTCGACCTTGTTGGAAGCTTATAAGATGGATGGTACTTTTTTGTGGCAAATTGATTTGGGAATCAATATTCGTTCCGGTTCACATTATACTTCATATATTTTATACGATTTTGATGGAGATGGTTTATGTGAAATAGCTTTCCGCTCTTCAGAAGGTACAAAGTTTGGGGATGGTAAGGTCATTACCGATGCTTATGGTAATGTGAACGATTATCGAATTCGTCAGACTGACGCTGTGGGCTGGTATTCGGGAGCAAGTATTAATACAATTTGCGGTTTGATAATGGAAGGTCCCGAATATATCTCTATTTGCCGTGGATATGATGGACGTGAAATTACCCGGGTGGATAATATTCCTCGTGGTGGAAGTGGTTCAAAAGCGTCGCGTGCTAAATATTGGAGTGAATATTGGGGAGATGATTACGGAAACCGCATGGACCGTTTCTTTATCGGGGTGGCTTATCTGGATGGTATACCTGACGAAGCGACCGGAGTGAGAACAAGCAACCCCAGTCTGATCATCAGTAGAGGTATTTATCATAATTGGCAAGTATGGGCACTCGATTTGAAAGGGAATAAACTGGAAACCCGTTGGAAGTTTGATACAGCCGAACATTCTTCAAAATGGTTGTCCATGTGTTCGCATAGTTTTCGTGTAGCGGACTTGGACGATGATGGAAAAGATGAAATCTTGTATGGTTCTGCGGCTATAGATGATGATGGAAGCGAATTGTGGTGTACCGGAAACGGTCATGGTGACTGTTTATGTGTTGGCAAATTTATAAAAGACCGTTCAGGATTGCAAATTGTTGCTTCATTTGAAGAACCGGGCAATTATAATGGACAAGGACACGGTTATGGATGTCAAGTGATTGATGCAAGAGATGGTGGCTTGATTACCGGCCATGGAGCGGGTTCGACTACTGATGTCGGTCGTTGTATTGTGGCAGATATCGATCCGGATAGCCCGAATTTTGAGTACTGGTCTTCTTTGCAGGAAGGGGTATTCAGTTGTAGTGGCAGTGGATTGGTATCCAGTACATATCCTACAGGTATTGGTGGTGGAGTTTTGTATAATGTAGCCATTTATTGGAGCGGGCAGCCGACAAGAGAAATGCTGGACCGTGCTTGTGTCGTGAGCTATAAAGAGAACCCTGATGTAAACAAGACGAATAAGACTCGTTTGGTATATTTTGGAACTTACGGTAGCAATGACGGTAACCATAGCACCAAATACAATCCTTGTTACTATGGTGATTTTCTCGGTGACTATCGTGAAGAAGTAATAATGGGTTCAAGTGACATGAAATCTATTTATATATTCTCCACGAATCATCCTACCGAATTCCGTCTTCCTCACTTGATGACCGATCATAATTATGATATGTCTCAAGCGATGCAGAATATGGGATATAATCAGGGAACTAACTTAGGTTACTATGTAGGTGCTGAAACTTTGAAAAAAGCAGAATAAAAAGGTTTTTGAATAAGAAATCTCTTATTTGATATGAGTTTGTTGAAAAAGAACAATCCGGCTAACTGTCGGGTTGTTCTTTTTTCATATTTGAACGAATCGCCATATATATGGATAATATTCTATTTCTTAATTGAACGGCTCTCCCTACCTTTGTAAGGTGAGATAGCAAATATACATATGAAAAAACTCTTTATCCTTTTGTTCCTCTTCATCACTTTAGGAGCAAACGCACAAAACAATAAAGTTTCCGGCCTCAACGCCCGCCAGTTTCATAAATATTGGAAGGTAGAGTCGGAATCTCCGGATTATAAAGTGACATTTCAGGGTGATACCGCTGAAATACTGTCTCCTAAAGGCCTTACCTTATGGAGGAAAGAAAAGATGAGCGGGCGGGTAACCATTGAATATGATGCGTGTGTAGTTGTAGAAAAAGAAGGAGACCGTTTGAGTGACCTGAATTGCTTTTGGATGGCTTCGGACCCCAAACATCCTGATAATATATGGAAACGTGAGAAGTGGCGTAGCGGAATCTTTCTGAATTGTTATTCTTTGCAACTCTATTACATGGGATATGGTGGAAATTATAACTCTACTACACGCTTCCGTCGTTATGACGGCAATGAAGCAGGAATTACAGATCCCAAAGTACGTCCTGCCATACTGAAAGAATATACAGATACCGAACATTTGTTAAAAGCGAATCACTGGTATCACATTAAGATAACAAATGAAAATAATAGGGTTAGTTATTACATAGACGGCAAGCGACTGGTGGACTTCCGCGATGCCGAACCTCTGACAGAAGGATGGTTCGGCTTTCGTACCACCTTATCCCGTACCCGTATTACAAACTTCCGCTACGAATGTTTGCCATCCCAAACGTCTACTGTTCCTTTACATTGGATAGGCAATACTCCTGAACAAGACAAAGCTGTAAGTTTCGGAGTTCCTTTTGATGAAGGCTACCTATTTCCTGAAACTTCATTGCGACTAAAAACAGATAGAAATCAAGAGATTCCGGTAGATACTTGGCCATTGGCTTACTGGCCGGATGGTTCCGTGAAATGGAGCGGAGTTGCCGGAGTCATTCCTGCCGGAACAGAAAGACTGACATTAGAAAAAGCCCCCCGGAAAGCAAAAACTATCAATAAACAGCCTAATGCTTCTATTGCAATCACTGAAACGCCTGAAAATATTCAAATTGAAACAGGCCTAATTTCCGTATTTATTCCCCGACGCGGAGATTTCCTGATTGATAGCCTATTATATAAAGGAACTAAAGTAGGAGAGAAAGCGCGTCTGATTTGTAATACTCAAAGCGAGCCGATTCAAGAAAATACATCTCAAATATCTTTTACTCGTTACATAGGAGAAATAAAATCAGTAACCATAGAACGTCTGGGCTCTGTACGGGCACTTGTAAAGTTGGAAGGGATACATCGGAACACGGATAAGAAGATTGATACGAATCACTCTGAAGGGGAAGGGAACTATGCGAATAACTCTGATATGAACAAATGGAATAACCGTGAGTGGCTTCCTTTTGTGGTACGTCTCTACTTTTATGGTGGCAGTGAACAGATCAAAATGGTGCATAGTTTCGTCTATGACGGAGATCAGAAGAAAGATTTCATTCGTAGTTTGGGTATCCGTTTCGACGTTCCTATGCGTGAAGCTCTGTATAATCGTCATATTGCTTTCTCGTGTGCAGATGGAGGAGTGTGGAGCGAGCCGGTACAACCATTGGTAGGGCGTCGCATACTCACTTTAAATAAGACAGATAATAAGAAAAACAGTAATGAAAAGAAAGATGCACAACAGAAGTCAACAGATGAACCCTCCCTGCAACAACAGCAAATGGAAGGCAAACGTATTCCACCTTATGAATCTTTCGATGAAAAGAACCGCTCTCTGCTCGATAACTGGGCTTCATGGAATGATTACCGTCTGTCTCAACTCACTGCCGATGCTTTCTCCATTCGTAAACGTGCCAATAACGATAATCCCTGGATAGGGACCTTTTCCGGCACACGTAGCGATGGATATACTTTTGTTGGAGATATTACCGGAGGATTAGGACTTTGTATGCATGACTTTTGGCAGTCTTATCCCTCTTCTATTGAAATTTCAGACGCACGAACCCCGGTAGCTACCCTTACCGCTTGGTTGTGGAGCCCGGAGTCCGAGCCTATGGATTTGCGGCATTATGATCGTATAGCTCATGACCTGAATGCCAGCTATGAAGATGTTCAGGAGGGCATGAATACGCCATACGGCATTGCCCGTACAACTACGTTTACACTGATCCCACAAAGTGGTTATACCGGGAAAAAGGCTTTTGCAGATTATGCCAAACAGTTTTCTAGCCCTAGTCTGTTAATGCCAACCCCGAATTATCTTCATGCCCGCCAAGCTTTCGGGATATGGAGTCTCCCTGACCGTACTACTCCATTCCGTACTCGTGTAGAAGACCGCTTGGATGCTTACATTGACTTCTATCAGAAAGCAATCGAACAAAACAAGTGGTACGGTTTCTGGAATTACGGTGATGTGATGCACGCTTATGACCCCGTTCGTCATACCTGGCGTTACGATGTCGGAGGATTTGCCTGGGACAATACGGAACTGGCTTCTAATATGTGGCTATGGTATAATTTCCTGCGTACCGGGCGTATTGATATTTGGCGTATGGCAGAAGCTATGACGCGTCATACAGGTGAAGTGGATGTCTATCATATCGGTCCCAATGTCGGATTAGGCAGTCGGCATAATGTAAGTCATTGGGGATGCGGAGCTAAAGAAGCGCGAATCAGCCAGGCCGCCTGGAACCGTTTCTACTATTACCTTACTACGGACGAACGTTGCGGTGATTTAATGACTGAAGTGAAGGATGCCGACCACAAACTCTATGACTTGGACCCTATGCGCCTGGCCCAACCTCGCAGTGAATATCCTTGTTCTGCTCCCGCCCGTTTGCGTATCGGTCCCGACTGGCTGGCTTATGCCGGTAATTGGATGACAGAATGGGAGCGCACAGGTAACACAACTTATCGTGATAAAATAATAGCAGGAATGAAAAGCATTGCCGCCCTGCCTAACCGCCTTTTTACCGGTCCCAAAGCTCTAGGATTTGATCCGTCAACAGGGATCATCACAACCGAATGTGACCCCAAACTGGAAACAACCAACCATTTAATGACGATCATGGGCGGATTTGAGATAACCAATGAAATGATGCGTATGATTGATATACCCGAATGGAAAGACGCCTGGCTTGACCATGCTGCACGTTACAAGAAGAAAGCATGGGAACTTAGCCATAGCCGTTTTCGTGTCTCCCGCCTGATGGCTTACGCAGCTTATCACTTGCATAATACCCAAATGGCTGAAGAAGCCTGGAAAGATTTGTTTACCCGGTTGGAACATACACCTGCACCGCCTTTCCGCATCACTACCATACTTCCGCCGGAAGTACCGTCTCCATTAGATGAATGTACGAGCATCAGCACGAATGATGCTGCTCTTTGGAGTCTGGATGCTATTTATATGCAGGAAGTTATTCCAATAGATAACTGAACGAGTGTAAAGTAGCACTAGTTGCCTCCCAATCTATTAATAGCAAAGTTCTTCCGCATTAAGGGTAAACTTCCTTTCTTTTAATACCAAACTTACAATCAACTTATTATAAACTATAAACGCAAGTTCTGTTTTTATAAATGAAGCTTTTGATTATAAAAACAAAACTTGCATTTTTATAAACGGAACTTGCGTTTATAGATTAGTCTTAAGCAACTGATACTTTGGTACTAATCCAAAAGAAGTTTGCAAAGGGATAAGAGTAACTTTTCTATTAATAGATTACGGGATAAATAGCGTACTTTATCCCTTATGTTCTTACTTTAAGTAATTCTTTAACGGGCAATTGCTCTTTTTCAACCCTTCAACAATGCTTTTCGCATTCATGTGCGCTCCTTTCAAAGAAGAGTGTGTATGGTCATGATTATAGTAAGTTGCTGCTTTCTTCACACCTTTCTTTTCTAGTTTATCGGCACTAATCTTATTCAGATCGATAAAATAAGCTCCCGTAGCTTCCGCAGCTTCACGTGTCCACTTGCCAAAAGACTCGGTATTACGTTCTATTTTTCCATCTTTCCATTTGTTGCGTGGCGTATGACTAAGAACGATGGGAATGGCACCTTTCTCCTGAACATCCATGATGAACTTTCGAAGATACCAGCCGAAAGTATAAACAACTTGATATTTGCCTGTCTTTTCCATTAGAAAGACTTTGCTCTCATCTCCCGAACCGCGCAATTCGGCACGGGCTTTCCCTTTGTTTATATCTCCTGCATCATTATGCCCGAACTGAATCAGAACGAAGTCCCCCGGTTGCAAGGCATTGTATACCTTATCCCAACGACCTTCATCGAGGAAAGTACGTGCACTACGTCCTGCCATAGCCCGGTTCTCAACGGAAATCTTATTTAGATTGAACTCGTCAGCAATTACGCTTCCCCAACCCCACATACCGTTTTTGTCTTTATCTTCATTTCGGACCGTACTGTCTCCGATAGTAAACAATACCGGACGTCCCTCTTTCCGACTGGAACCTGTCACTGTATCTTTCTCAACAGGTTTCAGATAATTGGCTAATTCCAGCCCTTCATATGCACGTATTCCGTCGGCAGCAGATTCTGCATTTACCTTAGCACCGAAAGCACTTGTATGTATACGGTCGATGTAGAACATATATTTCACCTTATTCTTGCCGAACTTTTCAAATTTGCGGGCGCTGATATCATTTAAGTCAATAAAAGGAACATGCTGTTCTTCTGCCACCTGCTTTGCCCACAATCCGAAAGTTTTGTTGACACGTGTGATGATGGTGCTGTCTTTATCTTCCCAAGCATTGCGGGGAGTAAGCGAGAATAGGATCGGATGAGCACCTTTGGCTTTTACATCCTGAATGAAACGACGCATATATTCCCCGTAGGTATATACGGTTTCTTTTACTCCGGTTTCTTTAATTGTTACGTTCAGTGTATCTTTGCCAATTCCGGGAATGGAAGCACGGGCACGTCCGCTGTCGTATGGGCCGTTGTCATTGTGCCCCAGTTCGATGATAACCCAGTCTCCCGGGCGTACTCCTTTGATTACATCCGGCCATAAACGGTTATAGAAAGTACGGCTACTGGTTCCACCCAATGCATGATTCTCTACAGTAATCCGGTTAGAGTCGAAATAATCGCCTGCATAATAGCCCCATCCCCATTGTCCGTTGTTGCCGTTTCCTAAAGTTCCGGTACGCATGGTAGAGTTACCTACCAGGAACAGAACAGGGTTGTCACCTTTCCGGCTCGAACCGGCTTCCGGTCGCGAGGTACGTGCTTTATTCAGGCTGTCCAGCGTGTTGTCAATTACTTGATTGACGTCTGCCATGGGAGCGGAAACTTTATTTTGCGCTTGCAGTTGCAAACTAAATGTAATGGCCATCAGCCAACATATATACGGGAATAATTTGTTTTTCATGAATCTGTTTTCTTTGAAATCCCTCACTGACCGGTGTCTAAACAGTCAGTGAGGGAACTAGCTACTAACTAACCTCTAACTAAACCTAATGAATGATTATCTTTAAACCTAATGAAAAAACTGTCTATGTTATTTTAATTTATAAACTTCTGTTCCGGCAAGCAGGAAACAACCGACTCCGTAGTCTTCAAAGTCGGGCACACTCTTATAAGTAACCGGCTGTCCGTCTTTAGGCTCTTTGCCTGTTCCCTGCACATATCCCAGGAATCCGTTCGGATGTACGGCATCTTTCACCATAGCGTTCCATGCTTTTAAAAGGACGGGAAGATATTCTTTGCGGTCGAGCAGTCCGTTGCGCACTCCCCAAGCCATACCGTATACAAACAGTGCTGTTCCGGAAGTCTCTTTACCTCCGAAGTTCGTCGGATCATGAAGACTCACATTCCAGAAACCATCTTCACGCTGACATTTTTTGAGTGCCTTGCTCATAGCGAGAAAATCATTTATATAATCCTGGCGATGTGTTTCATTGGCAGGGATTTCATCCAATACCCGTACAAGAGCTGCATATACCCAGCCGTTTCCACGACTCCAGTAACAATCTTCTCCATTCGGTTCTTTGTAAGGAGGATCAAAGTCCTGATCGCGCCACCACAAGCAGTCTTTAGGATTATACATTCCGGCTTCTCCGTGCACGTTACGAGTGTAAGAATACATATCCCACATCTTATCGTAGTATTTCTGTTCACCGGTCATTTTTCCAAACTTTGCATAGATTGGCATTGCCATCTGGATAGCGTCAATCCACCACCAATCGTTCACCTGCGGAGTGTTGACTACCATATCGATACTTGCTTTTATATTCCGGATCATATTCGGATCGGACGGACACATATTATAAAGGTCGATATAAACTTGTCCGCAGCAATGGTCGTCTGCGTTACGGGTCGTATTGCCGTTTCTCATTCCCCATTTGTGGAAATCAGCCCAATCGTAGGCATACTTATAATAATCCTCACGAGGGTAAATGCCATACAGAGCCATTAATCCTTCATAATATACGCCTCTCGTCCATATATTGCTTGGACGAACTCTGCCATAGAAAGAAGGCAATGTGTAATCGGCATACTTTTTCATAAAGTAGTCGTTTACTTTTACGATAGTCTCTAAAGTCTCTTTTTGTGCAGGTAACTCTTGTGCCATGACCGGCTTTCCTGTCATAAGACAAAGAAGAGTTACTGTAAAGAATGAGAGTAGTGATTTCTTCATGGTGAAATAATTCTGTTTTATTAATTGGGTGTTCATTCTAATTTTCATTGGCAAAGATAAGGGACGCACTTTTCTTTTTCAATGGATTTCCGTTCAGATATATTCATTTTTGTTCACCAGGTAGTTATAATGCGGTTTAAAAGTGGGCTATATGATGATTTCTACATAGATCTGTACAATATTCTATTTTATAAGTAGGCTGTGCCGCTTACTTTTGTGTTGTAAATTGATTAACGATAAAACTATGAAATGCATGAGTGCTTTTTTAAGTCTGTGTCTGATAGCTGCTTTTGTAGTGGCGCAGCCGAACTATGACTTTTCGAAACTGAAACGCGAACATTTTGGACGCGGTGTAATTGCCATCAGAGAGAATCCATCTACTGTTGCCGTGTCTTGGCGTTATCTGTCCTCCGACCCGATGGACGAGTCTTTTGATGTTTATAGAAACGGTGAAAAGGTAAACAAATATCCGATAAGAAATGCGACTTTCTTTCAGGATATATATAAAGGTACGGAATCTGTACTTTATACCGTCAAAGCTATCCAATCAAAAACGGAAAGCTGTTATCAATTGCCGTCCGATGCTCCGGCTGGTTATCTGAACATTCCGCTGAATCGTCCTGAAAACGGTACGACTCCGGCAGGGCAAAGTTATTTCTATGCTCCTAATGATGCCAGTATCGGCGATGTGGACGGTGACGGGGAATATGAGATTATCTTGAAATGGGATCCGTCGAACGCACACGATAATTCGCATGACGGTTACACCGGAGAGGTATATTTCGATTGTTATAAATTAAACGGGCAACATTTATGGCGCATTAATCTGGGACGTAATATACGTGCCGGTGCACACTACACCCAGTTTATGGTGTTTGACTTCGATGGTGACGGTAAAGCGGAAGTAGTAATGAAAACCGCCGACGGAACAGTGGACGGAAAAGGAAAAGTGATTGGAGATGCGCAAGCTGACTATCGGAATGAACAGGGACGTATTTTGACCGGACCGGAATATCTGACTGTCTTCAACGGACTGACAGGAGAAGCGATGCAAACAATTGATTACGTACCGGGAAGAGGAAAACTGATGGACTGGGGAGACAATCGTGGTAATCGTAGTGACCGCTTTTTGGCTTGCGTTGCCTATCTCGACGGCATCCATCCTAGTGTTGTGATGTGTCGTGGGTATTATACCCGCACGGTATTGGCAGCATACGACTGGAATGGAAAGGAACTGAAAGAACGCTGGATTTTCGACAGTAACCATCCCGGTTGTGAAGACTATGCCGGACAAGGTAATCATAACCTTCGGGTAGGTGACGTAGATGGTGACGGATGCGATGAGATTATCTACGGCTCGTGTGCCATCGACCATAACGGCAAAGGGCTGTACACAACGAAGATGGGACATGGAGACGCGATTCATCTGACTCATTTCGATCCTTCCCGCAAAGGGTTGCAAGTATGGGACTGCCACGAAAACAAGCGTGACGGAAGTACGTACAGAGATGCGGCAACCGGAGAAATTCTTTTCCAGATAAAAGATAGTACAGATGTCGGGCGTTGTATGGCGGCTGATATTGACCCGACCCAACCGGGCGTTGAAATGTGGTCTCTTGCTTCCGGAGGAATAAGAAATATAAAAGGAGAAGTGGTGAAAGCCCGTGTCAGAGGATTGTCATGTAATATGGCTGTCTGGTGGGACGGTGATTTACTGCGCGAACTATTGGATAGAAATATAGTCAGCAAATATAATTGGAAGAAAGGAGTCTGTGAGCGTATAGCCATTTTCGAAGGAGCTCTTTCCAACAACGGAACGAAGGCAACACCTTGCCTGCAAGGGGATATTGTAGGCGACTGGCGGGAAGAAGTACTGTTGCGCACAGCCGATAATACCGCTTTGCGGCTTTATGTCTCTACCATTCCCACTGATTACCGCTTCCACACCTTTTTGGAGGATCCTGTTTATCGCATCAGTATCGCTACCCAGAACGTAGCCTACAACCAGCCGACACAACCGGGGTTCTACTTTGGACCGGATTTGCAGGGAACCCTATTCAGAGGATGTAAAATACCTAAAAAATAAAATATGAATATTCGTATCATAGCCATTGCTTCGTTGCTGATAGCTTTGCCTGTCAGCGCACAGAAAAAGAAAACTGTAGTGAATGACTCAAACACCCCTTTGCATTTATTGCAACCTGCTTATCAGGGCACGTATGGTGATTTGGCACCGGAACAGGTAAAGAAAGAGGTAGACCGTGTATTTGCTTATATAGATAAGGAGACTCCCGCCCGTGTGGTAGACAAGAATACGGGTAAAGTGATTACCGACTATACAACGATGGGAGAGGAGGCACAACTGGAGCGTGGAGCTTTCCGTTTGGCAAGTTATGAATGGGGAGTGACCTACTCTGCCTTGATAGCGGCATCCGAAGCTACGGGCGACATACGCTATATGGATTATGTACAGAATCGTTTCCGGTTTCTGGCCGAAGTAGCACCGCATTTCAAGCGTGTTTATAAAGAAAAGGGCACAACGGACCCGCAGTTGCTTCAAATCCTCACTCCGCACGCACTGGATGACGCAGGAGCTGTATGCGCGGCGATGGTGAAAGTCCGTTTGAAAGATCCCTCGCTTCCTGTGGATGAACTGATACGTAATTATTTTGATTTCATCATTAATAAAGAGTATCGTCTGGCAGATGGAACTTTTGCACGCAACCGTCCGCAGCATAACACTCTTTGGCTGGATGATATGTTTATGGGTATTCCGGCAGTAGCACAAATGAGTTATTATGACAAGGGGCAAAAAGATAAATATCTGGCAGAAGCGGTGAGACAATTCCTGCAATTTGCCGACCGCATGTTTATCCCCGAAAAAGGACTGTATCGTCACGGATGGGTGGAAAGCAGTAGCGATCATCCTGCTTTTTGTTGGGCGCGCGCCAACGGTTGGGCTATGTTGACGGCTTGCGAACTGCTCGACGTTCTACCGGAAGACTATCCTCAACGTGCGAAAGTGATGGATTATTTCCGGGCTCATGTACGTGGAGTGACAGCCTTACAAAGCGGAGAGGGACTTTGGCACCAACTGCTCGACCGGAATGATTCTTACCTGGAAACTTCCGCTACTGCGATATATGTATACTGTCTGGCACACGCCATCAATAAAGGATGGATTGACGCCATTGCTTACGGACCGGTTGCTCATCTGGGATGGCATGCCGTAGCCGGCAAGATAAATGTGGAGGGGCAAGTGGAAGGAACCTGTGTCGGTACGGGAATGGCTTTCGACCCCGCTTTTTACTATTACCGTCCGGTCAATGTATATGCGGCTCATGGTTACGGACCGGTTCTTTGGGCAGGTGCGGAAATGATTCGCTTGTTGAAAAATCAATATCCGAAGATGAATGACAGTGCCGTTCAATACTACCAGGTGAAACAAAAGACGACAGCACCTATTTTTGCTGTCGACACAGAAGAAAAGAAAGATTAACTTTAATAGATTGAGACCATGAAACGAGAAGCATTTAAAATGTATTTGAAACCCGGGTGTGAAGCCGAATATGAAAAAAGACATGCTGCCATCTGGCCCGAACTGAAAGCGCTGCTTTCACAGAATGGAGTGTCGGACTATTCGATTTATTGGGATAAAGAAACAAATATCCTGTTTGCTTTTCAAAAAACGGAAGGGGGAGCAGGTTCGCAGGATTTAGGCAATACGGAAATCGTACAGAAATGGTGGGACTATATGGCGGATATCATGGAAGTGAATCCGGACAATTCGCCGGTATCCATTCCTTTGCCGGAAGTATTCCACATGGATTGAGTTTTCAGTAATTCTATCAGTCTGTAATTTTTTAGACGCGGATTACACGGATGACACAGATTTAAGAATAAAAAATCCGCGTCATTCGTGTAATCCGCGTCTAAAAATGGTAATAATTGCTCTTTAGCATATTCACTTCCTACTATTTAATGGAGGGTTTCTTTTATTATCTCAACTATCTTGATTATTTTTGTCCTACATTTATTATTAATCTTGGAATCTATATGACGCAAAGACACCTTTTAGTCTTCACTTTCCTTGTTAGCTTTGTACTGAATGCCTATAGTGCAATAGAGCTTCGTTCTACACAAATGAGAACTAGTGACGGTCTTCCCAACAACTCTATCCGATACATCTATCAGGATAGCAAAGGCTTTTTGTGGCTGGCTACCTTGAACGGATTAAGTCGTTATGATGGCAACTCTTTCCTGACCTTTCGTCCGGAAGCCGGAGATAAAGTGTCTTTGGCCGACAACCGGATTTACGATCTCACAGAAGATAAAGATGGCTTTTTATGGATTTCCACTACACCTGAACTATATAGCTGCTATGATTTGCAACGTGCCCGTTTTGTTGATTACACGGGTTGCGGCGAGTTAAGGCAGAATTACTCTACTGTATTTGTTACAGCCAACGGAGACGTATGGTTATCACATCAAGGCAATGGTTGCCGACGTATGGTGCATCAGAAAAACGGTGAAATGACATCCACCGTATTCAGGACAGAACGTGGAAACCTGCCGGACAACCGGGTGAAATTCGTGAATGAAGATGCCAGTGGACGTATCTGGATCGGCACTCAATGCGGATTAGTTTCTGTCTCCAATGGACAATATCGGATAGAAGACCGGTTGATTCATTTCACTTCTTCTCTGGCTTATAAGGATGACATGTATTTCCTTACGGCAGATGGAGATATTTATTATTACCATTCGGCTACGCAGAAGATGCAAAAGCTGGCTGCCCTTTCAACCGTTGCAGGGCAGACGTCACCTACCGGAAATTTCTTGTTGAAAGATAAATGGATGATTCTGACTACGACCGGAGTATATACTTATGATTTTACGACCGGAGAAGTAGCCGCTGACCCCCGTCTGAATATTAAAAAGGGCGAACTGATTCGCGACAACCACGGAGACTATTGGATATATAATCATACAGGACACCTCACCTATGTGGTTGCCGCAACCGGTGAAAGTAAAGATTTCCAGTTGATCCCTCAAGATAAGATCAGTTACATCGACTTCGAACGTTATCATATCGTACATGATTCCCGCGGAATCATCTGGATTTCTACCTATGGGAATGGGCTTTTTGCTTATAACACAGCCGAAGATAAACTGGAACATTTCGTTGCCAACATCAACGATCAAAGTCATATCAGTTCGGATTTCCTGCAATATGTCATGGAAGATCGTGCCGGTGGCATCTGGGTAGCTTCGGAATATTCGGGTTTATCCCGCATTTCAGTGTTGAATGAAGGAACTTCCCGCATCTATCCCGAGTCCCGTGAACTGTTCGACCGTTCGAATACCATCCGTATGTTGACCAAGATGTCTAATGGCGATATTTGGGTAGGTACGCGTAAAGGCGGACTTTATACCTTTGACGCGAATCTTCAGTCGAAAATGACGAATCAATATTTCCATTCCAATATTTATGCAATCGCTGAAGATCGCCAGGGACAGATGTGGACTGGAACCCGTGGTAATGGATTGAAGGTGGGAGATACCTGGTATTATAATACCCCGTCCGACCCGACTTCATTGTCGGATAATAACGTTTTTGCTATTTATCGCGATCGCAAAGACCGTATGTGGGTGGGTACATTCGGCGGAGGGCTCGAATTGGCTGAACCTACTTCTGACGGGAAATATAAATTCCGGCATTTCTTCCAGCAAACGTTCGGAATGAGGATGGTGCGTGTGATAGAAGAAGATGAAAACGGAATGGTCTGGGTAGGAACCAGCGAGGGGATTTGTATCTTTCATCCGGACTCACTGATTGCAGATGGTGATAATTATCATCTCTTCAGTTATACAAACGGAAAATTCTGCAGTAATGAAATCAAATGTATCTATCGTGATACGAAAGGACGTATGTGGATTGGTACTTCCGGTTCGGGACTGAACCTCTGTACGCCGCAGGACGACTATCATTCTTTGAAATATGAGCATTACGGAACTTCCGAAGGGTTGGTCAATGATGTGATCCAGTCTGTTTTGGGAGATAGAAAAGGAAACCTTTGGGTAGCGACTGAATATGGAATTTCCAAGTTCACCCCGTCCACCCGTTCTTTTGAGAACTATTTCTTTTCTTCCTATACTTTAGGTAATGTGTATAGTGAGAATAGTGCCTGTATGCGTGAAGACGGGAAATTGCTTTTTGGTACAAACTATGGATTAATTGTGATCGACCCTGAAAAGATACAAGATAGTGAAACGTTTTCTCCGGTTGTTTTCACTGATTTGTACGTCAATGGGACCCAGATGAATCCGCAGATGGAGGATTCTCCTTTAAAACAGTCTCTTGCTTATTCGGATGAAATTACGCTGAAATATTTTCAAAACTCATTCCTGATAGATTTCTCCACTTTCGACTATTCGGATAGCGGACATACGAAATATATGTATTGGTTGGAAAACTACGACCAGGGATGGAGTGCTCCTTCTCCACTGAATTTCGCCTCCTTTAAGTACCTGAATCCGGGAACCTACATACTTCATGTCAAGTCCAGCAATGGATCGGGTATATGGAACGACAGTGAAACTACACTGAAGATTGTAATCGTCCCGCCGTTTTGGAAGACTACCTGGGCAATGTTGTGCTATGTTCTGTTATTGATGGTAGCCTTGTATTTTGCCTTCCGCATCGTCCGCAACTTTAATGGTTTGCGTAACCGTATTAACGTAGAGAAGCAACTGACTGAATATAAGCTGGTCTTCTTCACCAATATATCTCATGAATTCCGTACTCCGCTTACCTTAATCCAGGGAGCTTTGGAGAAAATCCAGCGTGTCACGGATATTCCGCGCGAATTGATATATCCTCTGAAAACAATGGATAAGAGTACGCAACGTATGTTGAGACTCATCAACCAGTTATTGGAATTCAGAAAGATGCAGAATAATAAACTGGCGCTTTCTTTAGAGGAAACAGATGTCATCTCTTTCCTTTATGAAATATTTTTGAGTTTCGGCGACGTAGCGGAACAGAAGAATATGAACTTCCGTTTCTTGCCTTCGGTGCCATCTTATAAGATGTTTATTGATAAAGGTAATTTGGATAAGGTGACTTATAACCTGCTTTCAAATGCATTTAAATATACTCCTTCCAACGGAACGATTATTCTTTCGGTGAATGTGGACGAAGGGAAACAAACATTGCAGATTCAGGTTTCGGATACGGGAGTGGGGATTCCTAAAGAGAAACAGAATGAATTGTTCAAGCGGTTTATGCAGAGTAATTTCTCCGGTGACAGTATTGGGGTCGGTCTGCATTTGAGCCACGAACTGGTGCAAGTGCATAAAGGTACGATTGAGTATAAAGACAATGAAGGTGGCGGTTCTGTATTTACCGTATGTATTCCGACAGATAAGACGGTGTATTCGGAGAAAGACTTCCTTGTTCCGGGCAACGTATTGCTGAAAGAGGCAGACGGTCACGCACATCATTTGTTACAGCTTTCGGAAGAGCTTCCTGACCCGGAAAAGATGGCTGCTCCTTTGAACAAACGGAAAGTGCTGATTATTGAAGATGATAATGATATTCGTGAGTTTCTACGGGAAGAAATCGGCGCATACTTTGAAGTGGAAGTGGCTGCCGACGGCACGTCTGGATTTGAAAAGGCCCGTACGTATGATGCCGACCTGATTATCTGTGATGTTCTGATGCCGGGTATGACCGGATTTGAAGTAACCAAGAAACTAAAAACTGATTTTGATACGAGTCATATTCCCATTATCCTTCTGACTGCATTGAACTCACCGGAAAAGCATCTGGAAGGAATTGAAGCAGGTGCGGATGCATATATCGCCAAACCATTCAGCGTTAAACTGCTGTTGGCACGTGTATTCCGTTTGATCGAGCAGCGTGATAAATTGCGTGAGAAGTTCTCCAACGAACCGGGTATTGTGCGTCCGGCTATGTGTACTACCGACCGGGATAAAGAATTTGCAGACCGTTTGGCTGCCATTCTCGAACAGAATCTTGCCCGCCCGGAATTTTCTATTGACGAGTTTGCGCAGCTTATGAAGTTGGGACGAACCGTTTTTTATCGGAAATTGCGCGGCGTAACAGGATATTCGCCTAATGAATATTTGCGTGTGGTGCGCATGAAGAAAGCAGCGGAGTTATTGCTGTCAGAAGATAATCTGACGGTTGCGGAAGTCTCTTACAAGGTAGGCATCAGTGATCCTTTTTATTTCAGTAAATGCTTTAAAGCACAGTTTGGGGTAGCACCATCGGTTTATCAGCGTGGTGTGAATAGTGAAGGAGATTCCATGTAGAACAGATTTTTATCCATTTCGCTTCCGGACCTTTATATTGAATAATAGTCCTTGTATTTGTGTACAATAGTCCATTGTACAATAGGGAAGGTAGACCTATCTTTGCAGGGTAAATAGTGTGTGACTATGGCTTTCATATTCATATCTTTAATCATTTAATAGAATCATGAAAACACTTTCTTTATTTATTCTGACTTCTTTCTTCTATATTTTGGGTATAAGTACCCTATCAGCTGCCAATTGGAAAGTTTACGTTGCCAAATATAAGCAGGACAAAACTTGTGCTATCACCTATACTTTTGATGATGGTTTGGCAGAACATTCCACAGTGGCTGCGCCGGAATTGGAAAAGCGTGGCTTTAGAGGAACCTTCTGGGTTTGCGGTTTTTATACGGAACAAGGGGCATCATCCAAGTTACCTCGAATGACTTGGGATGAACTAAAGCAAATGGCAAAGAACGGACATGAAATCTCCAATCATAGCTGGTCACATCAGAATGCGAAGCGTTTGACCTTGGAACAAGTGAAATCTGAAATAGAGAAGAATGATAGTGCGATTTTTGCCAATATAGGTGTGATGCCTGTCACTTATTGTTATCCATATAACTATAAGACAGATGAGATCGTTGCGCTGGCTTCTAAAAACAGAGTGGGAACACGTACCAAACAGATCTCGATTGGCGGAAAATCTACCCCTCAACGATTTGCCAAATGGCTGGATGATTTAATGACGAAAGAGGAGTGGGGAGTAGGTATGACGCATGGAATCAATTACGGATATGATGCTTTCAAGGAACCTTCTTTGTTTTGGGAACACTTGGACAAAGTGAAAAGTCTGGAAGATAAGATTTGGGTAGGTACGTTTCGTGAAGTGGCTGCTTATATAAGGGAGAGGGATGATATTCGATTAAACGTTTCCACACATAAGAGGGGATTGACGATCACTCCTGAAATGACATTGGACAAGAAAATATATACAGAACCATTAACCATGGTGCTTGTGGGAGAAGCAGTAGAAAAGGTGTCTGTGAAACAAGGTAAAAAGCAGCTTTCCGCACATATTTCCGGAGATAAAGTTCTTTTCGATTTCGACCCGTATGGCGGTATGATTAAGGTGACACTGAAAATTCAAAAATAAAATTGATTGGACAAATTTTAATATGAGATGATAATGAAACAGAACTTTTTAAAATGGATGGTATGTATGTGTTTCGGGCTATTGTCTGTTGCTACGGTAATGGCGGGCGGTAATTATAAAACTGTCAAAGTAAAAGCTCCTTTTCCGATGCAACCGATTAAAGTCTTTATTTATCCGGACCGGGATTTTAAGATTACGGATTTTGGTGCTGTGCCGGGTGGAGAAGTTGATAATACCAAAGCGATCGCTGCTGCTATTGACGCATGTAATAAAGCGGGCGGTGGACGTGTGGTTGTTCCGGCAGGCATTTGGCTGACGGGACCCGTACACTTTAAAAGTAATGTAAACCTCTGTTTAGAAGAAGATGCCGTATTGAGTTTTACAGATAATCCGGAAGACTATCTACCGGCGGTAATGACCTCATGGGAGGGATTGGAGTGCTATAATTACTCACCGCTACTGTATGCATTTGAATGTGAAAATGTGGCAATCAGCGGTAAAGGTACATTACAGCCGAAGATGGGAACATGGAAAGTATGGTTTAAACGTCCTGCACCCCATCTGCAAGCTTTGAAGGAATTGTATACCAAAGCTTCGACCAATGTACCTGTTATAGAACGCCAGATGGCTACCGGTGAAAATCATTTGCGTCCGCATCTGATACATTTCAACCGTTGCAGGAATGTATTGCTTGACGGATTTAAAATTCGGGAAAGCCCATTTTGGACTATTCATATCTACATGTGTAATGGCGGTATTGCCCGGAATCTGGATGTAAAAGCGCACGGTCACAATAATGATGGAATCGATCTGGAAATGACCCGTAACTTCCTGGTAGAAGACTGTACTTTCGATCAGGGTGATGATGCGGTGGTTATCAAGGCAGGACGCAACCGGGATGCATGGCGACTGAATATACCAACTGAAAATATAGTGATCCGTAATTGTAACATTGTGGAAGGGCATACTTTACTGGGTATCGGTAGTGAAATATCAGGAGGCATTCGGAATGTGTATATGCATGATTGTAAGGTGCCGCAATCTGTCAGGCGACTTTTCTTTGTGAAAACCAACCACCGCCGGGGAGCATTTGTGGAAAATATTCACATGGAGAATATCAGGGCCGGCCATGTACAGCGGGTACTTGAGATAGATACGGATGTGCTTTACCAATGGAAGGACCTTGTGCCTACGTATGAAGAACGCATTACGCGCATTGATGGCATTTACATGAAAAATGTGGTGTGTACTTCGGCTGATGCCATTTATGAGTTGAAAGGAGATGCGAAGCTGCCGGTCAGAAATGTAGTGATTGAAGACGTGCACGTAAATGAAGTGAGGGATTTTGTGAAAAAGATAGATAATACGGAAAATGTGACGGAAAGGAATGTGACTTATTCATTCTCCGAGCACTAAAGACGATAAAATTAATAGGTTTGTTAATCAACATTGATATGGTGAAATTAATATTGTTATTAGCTTTTTTTTGTGTAGGTTGTTCGGACGCCTTTAATGAAGGTTCTGAAAAGATTGTTTATAATGGTATCCCCTGGTTTGACGATCAAGGCAATATAGTCAATGCACATGGTGCCTGTATCGTGGAAGACGGCGGCAGATATTATCTTTTCGGGGAATATAAATCGGACAAAAGCAATGCCTTTCCGGGATTTAGTTGCTACTCTTCGGATGATTTGGTGAACTGGAAATTCGAAAGGATCGTGTTACCCGTACAATCTGACGGAATACTGGGACCTGATCGTGTAGGTGAGCGCGTGAAGGTGATGAAATGCCCTTCTACCGGGGAATATGTTATGTATATGCATGCCGATGATTTGGGATATAAAGACCCTTATATCGGTTACGCTACTTGCAAAACAATTAATGGGGAATACAAATTGCAAGGACCTCTGCTCTATGATGGTAAACCCGTCAAACGTTGGGATATGGGAACTTTTCAGGATACGGATGGCAAAGGCTATCTGCTTATTCATCACGGACCTATTTACAGATTGAGTGAAGACTACCGCTCGATAGAGGCTGAAGTTGCTCATGTCAAAGGGGCGGGCGAATCGCCTGCCATGTTCAAGAAGAATGGTATGTACTATATGCTGTTTTCCAATCTGACGAGTTGGGAAAAGAATGATAACTTCTATTTTACGGCTCCGGCTATTGAAGGTCCATGGACAAAGCAGGGGATATTCTGTCCCGAAGGAACCCTGACGTATAACTCACAAAGCACTTTTGTTTTTCCTTTGAAAAGAGGTAACGACACGATTCCTATGTTTATGGGTGACCGTTGGTCGTTTCCTCACCAGGCTTCTGCCGCTACTTATGTGTGGATGCCCTTGCAAGTGGAAGGAACCAGAATTACCATTCCCGAATATTGGCAATGCTGGGATATCAATCGTGTGAAACCTGTTGACGTATTGCGCAATGGAAAAATGATTCCTACCAAGAAGATGATGCCGGATGCCGCTTGGAAAGAAGAAAACGGACGATTGCTTTCAAATACGAAAGGGAGTGTGTTGGCTGTTCCGTTCCAAGGAACCCATGCGGCGGTGACCGGTGAATCTGATTGCCATAGCGGATATGCCAGAGTAAGCGTGCTGAATGCAAAGAAAGATACTATTTATTCTTCATTAGTCGACTTTTATAGTAAATATCCTGAGAAAGCAATCCGAAT
>ERZ791822.412-NODE-412-length-26426-cov-4.841075_pt1 | contig 26426 bp, 23 predicted proteins | sample MGYA00510299_ERZ791822 | MGnify/ENA primary metagenome ERZ791822 (study PRJEB30046, sample SAMN00791945) | human gut metagenome | study: EMG produced TPA metagenomics assembly of the A metagenome-wide association study of gut microbiota in type 2...
CCAGTACTTTGAACTTTCATTATCACCGACAGTGATTGAAAGAACCTCTTTTTTTCCTTCTGTGTTGATGCCAAGAATGACGTAGGCAGCCAGCTTTCTGATCAATCCATTATCTCGTACGGAATAATGGATTGCATCTATATAGAGGATCGGATATACCTCATCCAGTGGTCGATTTTGCCAGTCTTCGATCTGAGGCAGGATTTTATCTGTAACGTCTGAAATAAAGCCTTCTGATGTTTCAAAACCGTAGATATCTTCGATGGTTTCGGATATTTGCCGGGTCGTCATCCCTTTTGCATACATGGAAATAATCTTCTGATCGATATCAGAAATATCCTTCTGACGTTTCTTTACAATCTGTGGCTCAAATGTTGATTTACGATCCTGCGGAACATCGATATCCATGCTTCCATAGCTGCTGTTTACTCGCTTTGATTTATATCCATTGCGGTAATCATCGCTATCAGATCGTTCAGATTTCTGGTAGCCAAGATGATCATCCATTTCTGCTTCCATCATCTCTTTGATGGTGCCGCCAAGCAGATCCTTAAGCGCATCCTGGATATCTTCAGCGGTTTCAATATCATACTCCTGAAGAAGTTGCTGAATGATGTTTCGCTTTCCTTCTGTCATTACTACTTTGTGTACAGGTTTCTTTTCTCTTCTTGCCATAATAAAAGGCCTCCTATGATTTATATTTTACCATAGAAGACCTTGTTGTTATTAGCTATTTACAGAAAAAGTTTCACACACTCAATGATATGGAAAAGAATGATGCTATCCATTAGTACCTCAAAATTTCTAGTTGCAGGAACATCGTCCGGAGATTATAATTTCCATAGGTGGACTTACAAACTATCAGATGATTATTCTCTGAATAGTAAACAAACCTACAAGCCACCGGAACTACACACAATAATGACAATATAGCAATGGTACTGGATTGGTACTAAAAATGTGTGAAACGAAGATTAATGAGTGGAAAAGATATTGATTATCAATACGAGACGGTATAGATAACTATATTAAAACAACCGGAATCAAACTAAACTTTGCGAGTTTGAATAATGTACATGAGCCAAGAAATGCCGAATTTACTGCGTTCCTTGGATCGTTTTTGGTTGAGTGACAATAATTTTGGAAATTACTATATAGATAAGTATCATATGAATTTATCTGATAAAGCAGTTATCGATTTGTTGATATTTTTTAATGCAGAAAGTTCATCTTTAATCTCTGGTTCCATAGTTAATATATTACCAATAAAATCAATATCAATGGAATAATTTTCAGTTATTAATTTTCCGCAAGTTTCGTAACAAATCTCAATATCAAAAGATTTGTCAGGATAAGATCTAAAATCAAACGCGGAGCTGATATGCTGCTGTGGTGCAAGGAAAACATTCTTGAGATTAGTTATATTAAAATCTTTTAACCCAGTTTCTCCTGATTTACCCCAATCTAAATCTGGAGTGATTTTTAAAGATATTAAATTGGCGGGAGAATTACCAAAATTTTTAATTATAAGCGAGTGAATTATACTTTCTCTATTCTTAGAAATATAAAAAACAAGATTTCCTCTATTTTGTTCAAAATATTGATTTTTCTGTTCTGCTAATTGTTTTTTCATTTCCTTGAGATTTTGATATGTATAATATATTGCTACTATGGATCCAATAAATGTAGCAAGGCTTAATATTAAACCTATAAATTGAAATAATGTCGAGTGCCATTCAGCTGATGTCATGGGCAAGATACCTCCTTTTATAATTTGTGCGTACTAAGAATTACTTTTATCTGCGGGTGTTTCAATGCTATCTATATCTACGTCTATGATTTCATCATCGTCTTTATTGTCTAAGTTAGTATCTTAATAATGGTGCTAATACACTTTGAATTGTTCCGTTATCCATTTCTTGCTCTATTAGTAAATCGACAAAAGAGTTGAGGATGGATTCTTGAGAATCCCCACATCTTTCCTCTAATATTTTTAGAACTACATCCATTTTTTGCTTGCATAGTTTTCGTGGACTTTGAGCATTGCATGAAGTATATCTGTTGTCTGTTAAAATAGTATTGATTTCACAGTGGTAATTATTACGGATGCAAGAAGTAAGATTAGCCTCTCGATTTTCCAAGTGTTCAATTAGCCAAGATTCTGGCGTACATTTTAATGAAAAGATGAGATCACGGTTTTGCTCATATAGTTGAGCAAATTTTTGATTGTTATGTATTGCTTCTGTAAATACATCATCATCTAAAAGTGCATATACCTTAGAGCGTTCAAAAAGTTGGTGTCTAGTATTTTTTGCTAATAGGGCTGTTTGCTCATATCCACCAACCGGAATAATGCAATACATCATGGATTTAATGAGGGTATTAATATTGGCATACTTAGCTATCATTGCTTTTAAAACAAGCCTAGCCATATCATCTTCGACAAAGAAAATGGTATCAAAAATAATATTTGATTCAAAATCTACGTAACCGATTGCCTTTGCTGGATAGCAAGGTGTAGAAATAACAGTATTTTCTGAGGCATCATTTTCCATCAACATAATCTGATTTCTATGTGTTGATTTTATCATAGTGATAGAATGTGTCGAGATGATAATCATTAGTCCTTTCTCAGTAGCTTTTTCATTTAAATAATCCAAAAGATTCTTTTGAATTCGGGGATGTAAAGCCATTTCGGCTTCGTCTAACAAAAAGAGAGAGTTGGACGCAGTTGTATGTAAACGTTCTACTAATCTTATTATTGCGAGTTCACCAGTACTGAAACGTTTTTCTGAGTAATATTTCCTTCCATCTTTTAATATATAAAAGTAGGTTGAATTTCTTCCACGACCATTGACGTTTCTTAAACGTTTAAGATTGCTGTATTTTGTGGTTTCAAATATTTTGTTAAGTGATTCAATAATTGTATTTTCTACATCAACTAGGTTTCCACTTCTAATTTCTTCTTGAGGTACATCAATTCTTTTTGAATCGGCTTTAATAAAGATTGTATTTTCGAATCCAAATTCTCTTTTTAATAATGGAGAACTATTGGTGCGAGGAGTACATGCCCAACGTCGGGTGCCTTTCCGAAATTTAATGTGTGCATCTTCAGTTATGTATTCAATTGAAGAATCAGAATATTGGTCAATATTATTTGTATTATTAGCAGATGTGAAGTTTGTAGCAAAAGCATATGGATTACATATTCTGTCAAGACAAGTGAGTAACGTGGTTTTTCCAGCACCATTAGCACCAACTAGCAAGTAAACACCATTATCATTTGGAATGTCAAAAGTTAATTGTTTAATATTTTTGGTATTTTTTATGATTATCTGTCGCATATTTATCTCCTTTTTTAGTATTTTGAAGTAGATATAAATATCTACTCCTTCTTCAGCTTCCGTTTCCTCTTCGCATAAGAGAAGTCCGGAAACAAGTCTTTTAACAATTCTGCAGCTTCTTCTGCATCGTCATCATCATTCATTTTCTGAACCAGTAGCTGGTCGTCATCATCAAGATGCAACAAAACAGTGTATTCTTTATTTGGGTCTGTTGGGGTTATTGGGTATTTTATCTCTTTGAGATAATATTCCGTTTCTGATATTTCTTCATCTTCAAGATTGTCTCGTAAACGAGCCCAATATTCAACCATCTTTCTGAAGTTTTCAAGATCTTCCTGTGGACGGGGACCGGCACTTGGAAGCAGCTCTTCAAATTTAAAGTATACTTCTCCATCTTTCATAGTAGGCCGTAGTCCGTATGCCCATTCAATGTCAAAAAGCACATGAAGTGCACTGAATATGTTTGCAACATCAGGGTCAGATAATGCATAAAAGCTGACCCCCAGATTGTTTGCAATATTTAATAAAGTTGCTTCATCCGGATATCTGTTTCCGAGCTCATAGTTTCTGATAGTGGATTCGTTTAAACCACATTTATCTGCCAATTCCTTTTGCGTCATATTAGATGCAATTCTGAAATTTCGAATCAAATAGCCTACCCGGCTGGTGAATTTCTCGCCCATTTTACTGCTCCTTATTCGTGTAATGAGTGTAGTAGCATGCACGAAGACACGAGGTACAAAACATGCATCTACATTAACTCTTAATATGTTTTCTGTGAAGGCGAAAACTCGCAAAACCTTCGGCTTTCCTTGTTCGCGGGCGTGTTCTCATGGTGCTTTGCCGCTTGTTTATGATTCGCATACTAATAGGCAAAACTCCATGCTCACTTTTGCCTTTGCGTACATTATATCATTAACAGTGCAAAAATGAAATGTTTTTTGATGAAAAGTATTGACAGTACAAAAGTGAACTAATAATATAATACATATCATAACCGTTCAGAAATGAACTGAATAATAAAAACAAAAGAGAGGAGGCATTAGCTTATGGAGAGTAAGAGATTTTTGACAGCGCAGGATGTAATGGAAATGCTGGGTGTTTCACTATCGTATTCCTATAAACTGATACGACGGCTGAATGCAGAACTTGAGGCTGATGGATTCGTGACAATAAAAGTGCGTGTAAGTACACAGTATTTTATGAAACGAATCTACGGGCTAATAAGGTAGAGGAAATGATGAGCAAACTATAACAGAGTGGCAAAGAATATGTAGAATTTTAAAAACAATTATACAAAATATGCCAATCTATAATTCGGCTAGATACAATATATAGTTGCCGAAATCGAATTCGAGTAGAAGACACAAGTCTTGGAACCCGCTAAACAAGCGGCTTGCTGATACCATATAGCCTTGTTCCAATAATTCGTTACACTCTTACTACTAATTACTTTACTAATTACAATTGAACTAAATTGCTGTGCGATAGTCTGTCAAGGCTGTGGTGAAGTTTTCTCTTTAACTTAAAAGGCAGTAGATAATGAAGCCTAAAAATAGTATTGTTAAATCACCACAAAATAACAATCAAACTGGAGCATAGCATAGCTGATATTTATCAGGTTACAAAACAGTGTCCATTAAGATACAAGAAAGTATATTTCGCAGGATGATAAGAATCAGTATTTGATCATAGGAAGAAATCCAAAGAATTTATTTACAACAAGTGATAATTTATTTGAGCTCGTGAGTGAGAAAAATGGGGAGCAGAAAGAATTTAGTCTGAAAAATTATTTGTGAGCTATATTAGTATTTTCCGTAACATGGTATGGCTAACAGGAGTGTGGGAAGAGATTGATTTTGAAACTGTAAGCAATGTGGCAGTTGGTGAAATTCAGCAAGTAATTCAACAGATTATTTTATGTCTGAGATGAAAAAAATTATGATTTATCAGATAAAAAGAGCGATGTAGTTTATATACACCGCTCTTTTTGATTAGCATGGTATTTTATTTTTCTAGCAGCTTGCGTGCATATGTAAGTATTCTGCCTTCTACATTGCTGTCCTGCTTGATCATTTTGATGAGTGAATAAAGCTCAGGGTCATTGGATGAAGAAACAATAATGTAATCAGGATCTGTCTTATCAGATGTTCCATAAAGAAAATCTACGTTGCAATTAAATGTCTGCGCAATGAAACCGACTGTAGGATAAGAGGGTTCACGTTGTCCATTTTCATAGCGGCCATATACCATTGGCGAGATATTAAGGCGGCGTGCGGCCTCTGCTTTATTTATATTTAGAGTATTTCTGAGTTGGATTAATCTTTTAGGTTGAAATTTCATAAGTAAGCTCCTTCTTAAAAATCGATATTCAAGTGCTTGAATGTAATCATAAAAGATTATAAATTATAATTTTGTTTTTTTCAATGTTTACGTTGACAATAACCATTGGATATGATATTATTTCAATAACCAATGGTTACACATATGGATGAATAGAGGGGAATAAAATGAAACATTATATTGAGATTCAAAGACTAAGGACACAAGACGTGGTCGTTGATGATACGTTGACACTTGAAAAAAACACGGATGCATTTATACAGGGAGATATAATCAGTATCACTGAGAAAATAGATGGTGCCAATTCAAGTATATATTATGATAAAAAGCTGGATAGACTGAGATGTTTTAGCAGTAAAAATGAACTTGATTTCAGCAACCAGTTGAGAGGTTTTTTGACTTATGTTGAGAGTCTGGATAGGGAGCCGTTTATTAAATATCCGAATTATATATTTTTTGGAGAGTGGCTTGTGAGCCATACGGTCATTTATGATGATTCCAATTATAACAAATGGTATTTATTTAGTGTGTATGATACAGTTTCAGGCAGATGGCTGTCACAGGATTTTGTTAAAAAATTTGCTGAAAAATATGATTTTTGTTATCCGCATGAATTATACTATGGACCATTTATTAGTTGGAAACATTGTCTCAGCTTTGCCAATGCCCCGGCATATGGCATGCAGCAAGAGGGAATCGTCATAAAGAATCAGACTGCATTGGAGCAGGAGAGAGGTCCGCATATATTAAAATATGTAAATCCGGAGTTCAAGGAAACGCAGAAGAAGAATCATAAAAAGAAACTTGAAGATCCGAATAAATTGAACGAAAAAGCAGAGGCAGAAGAGTATATACGCATGATTGTAACAGATGCAAGGGTTATGAAGTGCTATCATAAGCTTGTTGATGATGGAATTTTACCGGAGAAATTTGAATTGAAACATATGAAGCATGTTGCACAAAATTTACCAAAGGCTGTGTATGAGGATTGCGTGAAGGAAGAATTGGAGATTTTAAAGAAAGCCGGTGAGTTTGGAGGCAAACTTTGCAGTAAGGTGACAATGGAAATTATTAAAGATAAATTGAAGATAGGTTGACTTTTTTGGCTGGAATTGTTAGGATATAAATGAAAGTTTACCACTGACCGATATGTGGTATATAAATGGTCGGGTTGAAAGTTTACCACTGACCGATATGTGGTATATAAATGGTCGGGTTGAAAAAGTCTTTTGCTGTAGTGCAAGAGACTTTTTTTGTGGAGATTAATAAATGATAAGGAATGGTTTTTATATTATCAAAGATAGCTTTTTTTCGGATATGTCGGATCCCTATTTGAAAGGAAATAAAAAACAAAATAGACCACATTACTATTGTTTTGAAGATAGCAATTATAATGGAATATATTGGATGATTCCACTTTCAAGTCGGATTGATAAGTATAAGAAAATAGTAAGTAAAAGAACCGGTAAAGGAAGAACCTGTGATATAATTCACATTATGAAACTTGATGATGGTCATGAAAGCGCTTTTCTGATACAGGATATGTTTCCAATTTCAGAAAAATATATAGAACGGGAATACACTATAGCAGGTAATCATCTTCGTTTAACCAGTGAACATGCTGCAAAAGAAATTGAACAAAAAGCAAGAAAAGTTTTGGGAATGCTGAAAAGAGGAATAAAATTTACTCCAACCCAACCAGATATACAGAAAATATATGAGAGGCTGCAACAGGATTTACCAGAAACACATTTGTAATTTTATAATAATATGGGGGTATCTTCACTGTTTCCACCTATAATCCCCAAAATGGTTTAATAACGTTTGTTAACAATGCATATTGTAAATAAAAACTATCATTATTACAATAGATATTAGAAATGCTTCGAACAATATGAAAGGCATAAAACCAATATGAAAAAACACACAAACATAATTATCACAGCCGTGGCATCGCTGCTTATCGTCACACTTGCGGGCAGAGAATTCATTAAAAATCATAAGAAAGAGCATAATGATAAAACATCTATAAATGTATCAGAAAATACATGTGAAGATATACCTGACACAAGTATACCTGACACAAGTATATCTGATACGAGTGTAGCTGATACGAATACACCTGACACGAGTACATCTGAAGCAGATATTCTGGATACGACCTATGAGAATAATAAAGAGCAATTTTATATATCCGAAATTCCGGATGACATTTTTGAAAAAATGCAGGGCAAATCCTACAAGGCAGATTGTACACTCCCCAGAGAAAATCTGCGATATATACATGTACTACACGTAGGCTTTGACAATCAGGTACATGAAGGTGAGCTGGTTGTAAATAAAGATATCGCAGATGATGTACTTGAAATATTTAAGGAGCTCTATGAGTCCGGATATCAAATAGAAAAAGTCAGACTCGTTGATGAATACGATGCAGATGATGAGGCATCTATGAGTGACAATAATTCATCAGCCTTCAATTTCAGATTTATCTCCCACACTACAAAGATATCGAAGCATGGAATGGGAATGGCGGTGGATATCAACACTCTATACAATCCTTATGTCAAAACAGTCGATGGGGAGCTTTCGATTGAGCCTGCAAATGCCACAGATTATGTTGACCGGAGCAAGGATTTTTCGCACAAGATTGACCATGATGATTTATGCTATAAGCTGTTTACGGAGCATGGTTTTGAGTGGGGAGGCGATTGGACGCATTCCAAGGATTATCAGCATTTTGAAAAATAATGCTGATAATTTCTATGGAAGCAGGTGACCTGCAGCAAGGTACAGCTCATACCATTCCTCGCGAGTCAGAGTAATATTGCATGCCGCGATAATTTCCTTCAGGCGGCTTTCACTTGAAGTTCCGGTAACAATCTGCATATTTGCCGGATGGCGTAAAATCCATGCGGCCGCAATAGTAGTATCGCTGACATTATATTTTTCGGCTATCAAATGAAGTTTTTTATTCAGTTCCGGGTATTCGTCGCTTCCGAGAAAACAGCCTTTCCATGCCGGCATCTGAAACGGAGACCATGCCTGGAGAGTGATGTTGTGGAGGCGGCAGTAGTCGAGCAGACTTCCGTCGTGATCAATTGAACCGGGTGTTTCCATATTGACTTCCATGCCATTTGCAACGAGATTGGAAACAGGAATGCTGAACTGAACCTGATTGACAACGAGTGGTTGGCGGACATATTTCTGTAGCAGTTCAATCTGCATCGGCTTATGGTTTGAAACACCAAAATGGCGAACCTTTCCGCTTTCAAAAAGAACATCAAATGCAGCGGCAACCTCTTCCGGTTCTACGAGTGCATCCGGACGATGAAGCAGCAGAAGATCAAGATAATCTGCATGAAGCCTTTTTAAAATACCATCGACAGATTTCAGAATATGCTCCTTTGAGAGATCATAGAAGCCTTGGCGGATGCCACATTTTGACTGCAGGTAAATATGTTCACGCTTTAGGGATGGATCGTCTGCAATTGCTTCGCCGAATACGCTCTCACTCATACCGCCACCGTAGATATCAGCGTGATCAAAGAAATATGCACCTTGCTCCAGCGCAGCATGAATAAAATGATTCATCTCATCCTTGGATTTTTCAGAAAGGCGCATGCATCCAACTGCAACTGAAGGAACCTTTCGTATGTGATTGCCTAAAATTGTTTCTCTCATAGTAAAAATCTCCTTTGTAATTATTTTCTAATTCCCATAATGAGTGCGGCGTAGCCCCAATCCCATATGAGTTTTGCAAAGCTGTTTTCCAGATATTCACGTATGTCATCGTCATCATATCCTGTCATGCGTGAGATGATGACAATATGCTCTCTGATGGTTTCATATGTCAACGGACTATTGGCATTGTGACTGTACCACAAGAAAAGACTTTGACGTATAGCAGTGTATTCAATCATAATCCACTGCATTTTGATAATCATGTGTTCAATAATTTTTTTAGTGGATGCTGCTTCAGGCGATATCAGGTCGGAAAACAGCTCGTTTGCCAGATAATTGCGAAAAACAATGTCATAATCTGTGAGCATTGAGCAAAATTGTTTCTGCGATGTTTGCAAGGTGCGGTTTATGGAATTATTGTCTGACTGTGAATAAATATTGGAGTATTTACAAGCCTCGGTCAGTACAGGCTGAAGAAAGGCTGTGTATAAACCCTCTTTACGATAATTTACTGATAAATCCTGAAGCAGCTCATTGCATTCGATAAATGTATCTTTGTCCGGGATATGGATATCTTCCATGGCGGTATTCAGTTCATTAAGCGTATGTCCGGAAAAATATTCTTGTATATGTGCATTGGTGATTGGCTGGTTTTTATATAATTCCAATAAAATGTAAAGCCCGTCAAGCAAAGCCTGCTCCACTGAAAGCCCTTGGTCAGATATCAGTTTAATCAGATTATCACGGATTAAAAATGCCGTAGATAAATTATTCCGGGTCTCGGATATTACAGGAAATGTGACAGGTTTTTCGCACCACAGGTCGATAACTGCCGGACAGCACGGCATGAGTGTTCGTTCTTCATGTGTTGAAAATCGGTGGATTTCTCTGGGAAACAGTGCACATGTCTCTGAAAGCACTTCATCTGAGTATGTCATTACAAGATGACATAGCTTATCATTTGAAAGAAACGGACACCGGTGTTTTTCGTCCAGTTTAATAACCAGACTGCCATCCTTATGGCATGTGTAAGAGCTTAGATTGTCACTTTTTCCAGACACTTTATCAGCAGAAAGCTTCTTCCATTTGCGGTTTGTAGCGTCATCTACCGCAATTTTCCACTCCTGACAGCATGTGATACTGCATTTGTCAGCAATACATTTGAAATTGTTGTAATAGTCTGGTTGATAGTTTTTCATGTTTTTCCTTTACTTATATTATACAGATTTGTGAATAGAGCATAGTATAGCTTGTTATTATCAATCAATCACATGATGATTCAGCCATTTTCTTGAGTGGAATCTGGCAGTAAATATAATAGAACGAAGCATCCAGTCACAAGCCATGCCAATCCACACTGCAATCGGACCAAAGCCCCATACACGGCAGAGGTATATGCACAGGCTTACACGGCAAAGCCACATTGTGCAGCAGGATACAATCATGGAGAATTTCACATCGCCTGCGGCACGCAGTCCATATGGCGGGATAAAGGATGGTACCCAGCAGATTGGCTTGACAATTGTGATAAAGGTAACCATCTCAAAGCAGAGCCTTGCACTGGCTGGTTCCATTCCGGCAAGCATTGTAATGGGCTTTGTGAGTATGAAAATAATCAGACAGCTGGCAATGATAACGACCTCAGACACCAGTGACAGTTTTTTGATATAGTAGACAGCTTCATCCTTTCTGCCGGCACCCAGACACTGTCCTACAACAGTCATAAGACCTATTCCTATTCCGATAGCGGCAATACCATTTAAGTTTTCGAGGATATTGGTCATGGCCTGGGCAGCGATGGCCACGGTTCCAAGAGTGGATACAGTAGACTGGATAGCCAGCTTTCCAAACTGGAACATGCTGTTTTCGATTCCTGATGGGATACCGATGAGCAGGATTTTTTTAATCAGGCCCCATTCAGGGCGTATAGACATATAGTTCTTTATGAAAATCGGTTCATTTTCCCTTCGAAGCTGTATGATAACGACAATCGCGCAGAATATTCGGGATACGAGAGTGGAAATAGCAGCTCCCTCAACACCCATGCCGAAGCCAAAAATCAGGATAGCGTTGCCGCCGATATTCATAAAGTTCGAAATAACAGATATGACCATAGGATTGCGGCTGTTATTCTGTGCGCGCATAATAGATGCGCCGGCATCATAGAGACCTATAAAAGGAAATGACAGCAATGTAAAAAAGAAATAAACCTGTGAGTTTCTCATTACATCAGCTTCAACTGCACCAAAAATGGCACGAAGCAGCGGCTTTCTTGTTATCAGACAAAAAGCAGATAGAATAACAGACAGAAATGCCATGACAAAAAATACCTGTCTTGCAGCATGGCGGGCACCTTTTGCATTGTGGCTTCCAAGATACTGTGAACAGAGAATCGCACCACCGGCGGCAAGCGCTGAAAGTGCCTGTATGACAAGAATATTGATTGAATCAACAAGCGAGACCGCTGAGATAGCGGCAGAACCTACATTGCTGACCATCATTGTATCCACAGTTCCCATAAGAGAAGCCAATAGCTGCTCTATTATAATCGGAACCAAAAGCTTTCGAAGTTTAGTATTTGTATAAATATGATTGGTTGTAGTATGAAGGTTTGCTGTTTTTATTTTATCTGAATGTAAATTTGTCATATATGATTACCTTTATAACTATATATTTTACGTGTTTAGGTTAGTACGATAAATTTATAATGTCAATTACTTCTACTTTTTTGAACAATATTGCACAATCCTCTTTTATTTTGAACCGAAAAGTTATACAATAGTACCATAGTAAAAGGCATCAAAACTAATTCCAAAATTAAATCACGAGAGGTATCAACATGAAAAAAGCAAAGAAACCACTTCTGTACAAAAGCTTCGGCTATGCCTTCGAGGGCATATTTACATGCATCAGAAATGAGCGCAATATCAAGATACACTGCACTGTCGCGATACTTGTAGTGATAGCAGGAGCGGTGTTTGGGATAACACCGACCGAGTGGTGCATATGCCTGACGCTGTTTGGACTGGTGATAGCGCTGGAGCTGGTAAACACTGCAATTGAGTCTGTTGTAGATTTGGTAACGACAGAGCGAAAGCCGCTTGCCAAGACAGCTAAGGACACAGCAGCAGGAGCAGTGCTTGTGGCAGCAATAATGGCTGCGATAGTTGGACTTATCATTTTTGTGCCAAGAATTGTTTCACTATAATAACAGGAAACGGAGGATTTTACCATGGAAAGACTTACAGACGGATTAAAGAAGATTTTACTTGCAGGAATAGGAACAGTGGCAGTGACTGCTGAGAAATCAAAGGAAGTGCTTGATGAAATGGTCAAGAGAGGTGAGCTGACTGTCGAGCAGGGCAAGGTGCTCAATCAGGAGCTTAAGCACAATATCAAGGATACAGTAAAGAAAAATGTAAATGTGTCTGTTAAGCCACAGTCACCGGAGGAGCTTGAGGAGCTTTTGGACAAGATGACACCTGAGCAGATACAGGCTTTAAAGAACAAGCTTGCACAGATGGATGAGGCTGACGTGGATCAAGAAGCTGATGAAAGCGTTTTCGAGGATGAGGACATTGTAACAGATACTTCAGCCGATGGAAAAAGTGCTTCCGGTGGAGAATCACAGACAGCGGATATAAAAATAGAAGCTGAGGACGATAAAGAGGAAAGCGTGAACTAGTATGGATAGCCGCCTGAAGGAGATGACAGCGGTACTTAAGAAGTACAAGCTCACGCATGGACTTACACCCGAAAAATTCAGACTTATATTGCAGGAGCTGGGACCTACCTATATTAAGCTTGGACAGATAATGTCGCTTCACTCGGATATTCTGCCAAAGGAATATTGTGAGGAGCTTATGAAGCTATGCTCAGATGTGGAGCCGATGCCGTTTGAGCAGGTGGAGGCTGTCATAGATGCTTCATTTGGCTATTCATGGAAGGATGTTTTTGCTTCAATAGATAAAAAGCCTCTTGGGGCAGCGTCTATAGCGCAGGTGCACAGGGCCACACTTAAAACCGGTGAGCAGGTGGTTGTGAAGGTGCAAAGGAAGGGCATTCACGAGGTGATGTCAAAGGACATGGCGCTGCTTCACAAGGCGGTTAAGCTTGTGCCGCCCATCTCTATAAAGGGCATTGTGGATTTTGACATGGTGCTTGATGAGATGTGGGCGGTGGCACAGGAGGAGATGAATTTCCTGCTTGAGGCATCCAATATTGAGGAGTTTGCAAACAATAACAGGGATGTTGCATTTGTAGCCACACCAAAGCTTTACCGCAAGTATACCACATCACATGTACTTGTCATGGAGTATATAAAGGGCTTTAATATCGATGACAAGGAGGGACTTTTAAAGGATGGCTATGATCTTGAGGAGATAGGCAGCAAGCTGATTGACAACTATATCAGGCAGGTGATAGAGGATGGCTTCTTCCATGCGGACCCGCATCCGGGCAATGTAAAGATAAGCGATGGCAAAATTGTCTGGATTGATATGGGCATGATGGGAAGGCTTTCTGAGCATGACAAAAAGGAACTGAGCAATGCTGTTTACGGCATCGCCATGAACGATATCGGCATGATAGAGGATGCGGTGCTTGCAATTGGTGACTTTAAGGGTGAGCCTGACAGGGCAAAGCTGTACAAGGATATCAAAATAATCATAAATAAATATGGCAGTCTGGATATGGGACAGGTGGATGTCGCAGAGTTTGTCCAGGAGCTTTTAGAAGTAATGAAGAACAACCGCATTGTTATGCCGCACGGTCTTACAATGCTTGCGAGGGGCATCACTCAGATAGAGGGAGTGCTTGCAGATATTGCACCTGGCATCAACATGGTTGGGATTGCTTCTGCAAGGATAAAGCAGGAGATGTTTAAGAAGTTTGATTTGAAGGGAGAGCTTAAAAAAGCCGGGAAGACAGCATACAAATCAGCTCACCGTATGGCAGAACTGCCGGAGAGAATGGCGCAGATACTAGAGGAATATCAAAGAGGGCAGACGCGCATAAATCTTGACATGCATGCTTCTGATGAGCTTGCGAGGCTTTTACACAGACTGGTGAGAAATATCGTCATGGGCTTATGGGTTATGGCACTTCTAATCAGCTCAAGCATAGTGTGTACCACAGATATGACACCTAAGATACTTGGCATACCGGCGCTTGGCGTGATGGGATATGTGTTTGCATGCATCATAGTGCTTTATACGATTGTGAAGCATTTCATATCCAGACGATAATAAAAAAGCAGGATTCTGAAATTAATCAGAAATCCTGCTTTTTTATTACGTTATATTATTTCGATGATTTTTTACTCTTTGCTTTTTTAGAATCCTCATCAAGATGATATTTGTCCTGATACATGGTGAACTGACCCACAAATGCAGGCTCCTGTCCTGCCTTAAGCTCATTGAGATAATCATGTGTCTCGAATGATGAGTTGTGTGTCTGGATCAGGCATACAGCAATGTTTGAGCAGTGATCCGAAGCTCTCTCACAGTTTGTGATGTAATCTGTGAGGAATACACCGAGTCTGCTGTCACATTTGCCCTTCTGAAGACGCTCAATATGATGATTTCTAATCTCCTTGGTGAGATCGTCAATAACCTGCTCAAGAGGCTCTACCTTGACAGCCTCTGTCAAATCGTTTTTGCCAAATGCCTCTACAGTGAGAGTGAGAATCTCACGCAGAGCATTGTTGAGCACTGTGAGCTCTTTTCTTGCGCTCTTTGAAAACTCAAGCTTGTTGTCATCAATCTGCTTGGCAAGCTTTGCCATATTTATCGCATGATCTCCGATTCTCTCGAAGTCATTGATTGCATGAAGCATTTTTGAAATCTCGTTGTTGCCGTCCTCAGAAACATCCTTTCCGGATAAGTGAATGAGGAAGGTATCAAGCTGATCCTCTAAGTAATCAAGTCGCTCTTCCATGACTTCAATATCATCAAACTTTGAATCTGAGTAATTGTCAAAGATGTCTAAAGCATTCTTGAAGCTGTCTCTTGCAAGCTCAGCCATCTCGTTTGTCTTCTCAAGACATTCTTTGACAGCAAGTCCAGGTGAGAGTAAAAGTCTCTCGTCGAGTACAACCTGTCCGTCTGCGTTGTCAGTTGTGACAAGCTTCTTAGCAATCTTTACAAGAGTGCTGCTAAATGGCAGAAGAATAATAGTGGTAGCGATATTGAAGATTGAGTGGAATACCGCAATCATTACAGGAGTGATGCTGTCATTAAATAATGCCAGATCAACAGCATAACGTGCGATACAGTATACTACAAGTCCTATTGCTGTACCGAACAGATTGAAGCTGATGTGGATGATGGATACTCTCTTGGCGTTTTTGTTTACGCCGATTGACGAAAGCAGTGCAGTCACGCATGTACCGATGTTCTGACCCATGATGATCGGGATAGCCATGCTATATGAGATAGCGCCTGTCATGGCTAAAGCCTGCAGCACACCAACTGATGCGGCAGATGACTGGATGACTCCGGTAAATACAGCACCTACAAGCACTCCGAGGAATGGATTGTTAAAGGTGGTGAGCAGTCCGGTAAATTCAGGCATATCTGCGAGTGGTGATACAGCGCCGCTCATGAGCTGCATACCATACATGAGTACGGCAAAACCTGCCATGATGATTCCAACGTCCTTGCGCTTTTCCTTCTTACTTCCCATAATCATAATCACACCGATAAGCGCTATGACAGGGGAGAAGTTCTCAGGCTTTAACATCGAGATGAACAGATTGTCACTTTCGATACCTGAAAGACTAAGAATCCATGCGGTGAGAGTGGTTCCGATGTTGGAACCCATGATGACACCGACAGTCTGGGCAAGCTCCATGATGCCGGAGTTTACGAGTCCGACAAGCATAACAGTAAGTGCGGATGAGGATTGGATTGCAATAGTGACTATTGCTCCAAAAAATAAGCTCTTGACAGGGTTTGAGGTTACCTCCTTAAGTATCTTTTGGAGATTGCCTCCTGCGAGCTTCTCAAGACTGCCTGACATAACATGCATTCCGAAAAGGAAAAAGGCAAGTCCACCGCATAACTGCAATATAGAGTAAATGTTCATGTTTACCTCCGTTTGTAAAAATAATTTGTTTTACTATTTGCTCCAGTTATACATATTTAGTTTACACAAAACACATATAACATAACATAATTTTTACATTCTATCAATATAATCTGAAATTTTAATAAAAAAAGTGATATTCACTTTTGAACGCTTTTGAAAACGTTTTAAAATTTATGTATATTTATGTTTTCTTTTGTTTACTTTTGAAGAAAAACGTTGTACAATTGCAGTATAATGATTTAAGGTAATTATTCAGAAATTTACATTACAAGGTGGAGGTATATTATGTCAGACGTAAAAAGTGTTATTGAAAGCGGCAGGGCTGTGCTCGGAATAGAGTTTGGTTCTACCAGAATAAAGGCGGTGCTTATCGGGGAGGACCATGCTCCTATAGCCACAGGTGCCCATGACTGGGAAAACATGCTTGTGGACGGCATTTGGACATACAGCCTGGATATGATTTGGGAGGGCATTTCAGACTGCTACAGCAAGATGGCGCAGGATGCAAAGGAAAAGTATGGAGTTACCATCAAAAGGCTTGCAGCAATCGGTATTTCCGGCATGATGCACGGCTATCTGCCTTTTGACAAGGAGGATAATCTGCTTGTGCCATTTCGGACATGGAGAAATACCATCACAGGTGAAGCTGCAGCAGAGCTTACTGAGGTGCTTGGCTTTAATATTCCGCAGAGGTGGAGCATAGCGCATCTGTATCAGGCTATATTAAATAAAGAAGAGCATGTATCAAAGATATCATATTTCACAACATTGGCAGGCTATATTCACTGGCAGCTCACAGGTGAAAAGGTCATGGGTGTCGGTGAGGCATCAGGCATGTTTCCTATAGATTCGAAGACCAGGGATTATGATGCGGCAATGCTTGATAAATTTGCAGCATTAGATAAGGTAAAAGAATATCCGTGGGATATAAGAGACATTCTGCCAAAGGTGCTTACGGCTGGAGAAAAGGCAGGTACGCTGACAGAGGAAGGAGCTAAAAGGCTTGATATAAGCGGTAATCTGGAGAGCGGTATATTGCTTGCACCGCCTGAGGGAGACGCAGGCACGGGAATGGTCGCAACCAATTCTGTTGCAGTGCGTACCGGAAATGTATCAGCGGGCACATCTGTATTTGCTATGGTGGTGCTTGAAAAGGCACTTAAGGCAGTTCATGAGGAGCTTGATATGGTCACCACACCATCGGGAGATGCGGTAGCTATGGTGCACTGCAACAACTGTACGTCAGACTTAAATGCATGGGTGGGATTATTCAAGGAATTTTCAGAGCTGTTTGGCATGGATATAGATATGAATGACATATATGGAAAGCTCTACAACAATGCACTTACAGCCGATAAGGACTGTGGCGGCCTTGTAGCCTTTAACCTTTTCTCGGGAGAGCCTGTCATCGGACTCAACGAGGGCAGACCTATGTTTGCCAGAAAGCCGGATGCAAGGATGAATCTTGCAAACTTTATGCGCACACACCTCTATGCAAGTCTTGCAACACTAAAAATCGGCTGTGATATTCTCTTTAAAGAGGAAAAAGTAAAGGTAGACACACTTTACGGTCATGGTGGTCTGTTCAAGACAAAGGGTGTGGGCCAGAGCATACTTGCAGCAGCCATGGATGCACCGGTTGCGGTCATGGAGACAGCCGGAGAGGGCGGCCCGTGGGGCATGGCAGTGCTCGCAGCTTATATGGTGAATAAAGCAGATGGAGAGCCTTTGGAAAAATATCTTTCAGACAGGGTATTTAATGGCGAAAAGGGCATAGTAATGCAGCCGGACCCTGATGATGTAAAGGGCTTTGATGAGTACATAAATACATATAAGGCGGCAATTGAGGCAGAGCGTGCCATGGTAAAGGCGCTTCCGCTGTAATAGCAGTAAAAAATAATAAGAGAGGAACAAAAAATGCTTGAAGAATTAAAGAAACAGGTTTACGAAGCAAACATGGAGCTCCCAAGAAGAGGGCTCATCACATATACATGGGGCAATGTCAGTGGAATTGACAGGGAAACAGGCTATTTTGTCATCAAGCCAAGTGGAGTGGACTATGATGTGCTCACCCCTGATGATATGGTTGTCATGGATCTTGAAGGAAATAAGATAGAGGGAAAATACAAGCCTTCGTCAGACACTGCAACTCACTTAGAGCTCTACAAAAAGTATCTGGAAATTGGAGGAATTGTACACACACACTCGCCCGAGGCTGTTGCCTGGGCACAGGCCGGCAGGGATATTCCACTCTACGGCACCACTCATGCAGACTATTTCCTGGGCTCAATTCCATGTGCAAGAAATCTCACCACAGAGGAAATCAACGAAGCCTATGAGAAAAATACAGGACTTGTCATCATAGAGACCTTTGAGAACAGAAAAATCAATCCTGTATACACACCGGCTGTGCTCTGTCAGAATCACGGACCGTTTGCCTGGGGAAAGGATGCGGCTGAGGCTGTGCACAACGCCGTTGTCCTTGAGGAAGTGGCAAAGATGGCCAGACTCACAGAGTCAGTAAATCCTGACGTGAAGCCGGCACCGGACAACATAAAGGAGAAGCATTTCTACCGTAAGCATGGGGCCAACGCATACTATGGCCAGAACTGATTTGTAGCTGTTATACGGCCCGTAGTATTCATATTATTTTGTGTTTACATAGCACAAAAAATGTGCTAAATTTTTATGTAAAGTACAGTCTCAAATGACTGTAAATAAGACATAAGGTGGTTGATAGAATGGTACTGGCAGTTGAGATAATAGTCTGCTGCTTAATATTTGGCACATACAGAGTAATACGGATAAAGCGGGATCCGGCATATAAGATAAGTAATATGCCCGAGAAGCTGCAGAAAAAGGTCATGCATATGCGTGGCTACAGAAATCGGAATATCCGTATCATGACAGACTGGGAGAAGTTTGTAAAGAAGCTTCCGACACTTATATTCTGGACGATAGCTCTTGTTATACTGACATCAATAGCAGGGGCAACAAGCTTTTCAACGGGCTTTGTGTTTGCACTTTTGATATGGATGGCAGTCCTATTGTTTCTTGAACTGGTAGTATACTGTGGCTGGTATGCACATACGCCTAAGGTGTGGATAAAGGGCACCGAGGATATGGCGAAAAAGACATATACCAATTATGCACATTATATCGGGCTGATACCACAGAGAGCTCTGATGGGAATAGTGGTTGCTATTATAGTGGGTCTTGTGATAGATATGATACCAAGGCTTGACAACAACAATTATTCGCCGAAATATACAGAGATAGAGGATACCTTAAAGGCAGCCTGTGACAATTACAGGATTCCGGGCATGGCTGTTGAGGTGGTAGATGCAGAGGGCGTGCTTTTCTCCGGTACATATGGGGAGTGCAAGAGCCTTGACACGCCGTTTATCACCGGCTCACTCAGCAAGTCGTTTACTGCGGCATGCATCATGAAGCTGTATGAGGGAGGACATCTGAATATTGACAGCCCGGTAAATCCTTATCTGGATGCAGCTGAGGTATTCAAAAATCCAAAGGATGCGACAAGGATTACAATAAGACAGCTGCTCAATCACACCAGCGGACTTGGCGTGTACCAGCATGTGGGAAATGCAAAGATTGTTGGCAAAAATGGAGAATATACCTATGCGAATGTCAATTATGACATACTTGGGCTTATAGTGGAAAAAGTATCAGGTGTTAGCTACAGCGATTATCTGACAGCGACATTTTTTACACCACTTGGCATGACTCACAGCAGCGCAGCCTATGCAAAAGCGAAGAAGGATGGTCTGATTACAGGCCACAACAATTATTTCGGTTTTTCGGTGGAAAGCGATGTGAAGTATCCGCTCAGCGATTCGTGGTCCACTGTACCGGCGGGCTATATTGCATCCAGCGCAAATGATATGGGAAAATATCTGCAGATGTATCTGCGTGGCGGCTATGGAATACTCTCTGACAAGAGCCTTAGCACAATGTTTCGGGTAACAGTTCCTATGGATGAGTCAGGTGAGACAGGCTATGGTATGGGCTGGGTACGTTCGGATAAATATGTCGAGACAGTATACAATCACACAGGTCTCACGGAAAACTATATCTCAGACATGTATCTGCTTCCGGAGAGCGGTGTGGGCGTTGTATTCCTTGCAAATACCAATGACTATATGGTCACAAACAATCTGATGAACAAGGTAACCTCAAAGGTTGTGATGACGCTTATGGGATATGCAACAGACGAGCTTGACCCAAAGGATTATGTCGATGCGCACCTGTTCTATGACCTTGTTTTTGCAGCATTTATATTGGTTGCGCTGATGGAGATTATCAAGTCGCACAAATGGAGAACAGACAATAGCGGAAACCTGATAGCAAATATTTTCCTGCATCTGTTTTTGCCGGTGGGCATAGTTATTGCGCCTATTGTCGGAGGTATACCATACTGGGTAATAAAGGACTATGTTCCTGATTTATTTATTGTGGCATGCCTGAGTGTGGTGCTTCTTGCAATAGGTGGAGTATTGAAGCTTAAAAACAGAAGAAATTCATAAGACAAAAAGAAAAGCGTAAGAAATAGTAAATGCGGCTACTGTAATATGTAGCCGCATAATTTTTTGACCATAGCATCGTGGGAGGAGTCACAGCACACTCCGACAGTACATGAAGAGTATAAGCCGGAGGCTTTGACAAATTCATTGTCATCTGCTGAAAGCCTGATACCACAAGGATATTCCTTACCATCTATTGTCACATATGCAAGCCTGTCCTTATATTTTTCAAGGACGGCTTTATCCAGATATTTGCTTATATCTTCAAAGCAGACATTTTTGGCGTAATAATCAAAGGTCTTATCATCCATAAAGCATATATCGTATTCGTTAGAAGCAAAGTATGCTGTGAGGACTGCCATGTTCTGATAGTCTAAGCCGCTTTTGTTTACATCGACACAGATATTTTTGTTTAAGGCAATTTCATCCTTTGACAAATCATAGCCGTTATCTGTGAGAAAGTCATTGAAAATATCGGCGCCGCTGTCCTCTGTGGTGCTGTTTTCTGCATTTACGCATAATACGCTCAAAACAGTATTTTTCTGTGCAAGCCGGCCGCAAATAAAGGTTGTGACTGCTATGATTCCGATAATGACAAGAAATATCGGCATTTTATAATAGTCCCATATATATTGTATTTTCTGACTGAATGTCAGCTCCTTAAAAGGTGTCTTTTGTTCCATGATTTTATCTCCCTCTGATATGATGTGCTGCAATTTAAAAATATTATAAGGTAATTTATAGAAATTTACCAATAAACATTCTATTAACTGCCTTTTTCTTTTTAGATTATTATGCTATAATGAGCCAAAACACAGATAATACAAAAGGAGAATAATATGAAAGCGAGCCACAGAAAAGATGTTATAATCGCCAGACTGATTTTTGCAGCAATATGTCTTTTTCTTATTGCCCTGATTGCTACAATAGTGATTACCGTTACCTCAAAGGGCGGCAAAAAAAAGGAGCAGGACAAGGTACAACAGAATGCAGTTAGCGAAAGTGAAACTGACAGTGCCGGCGATAGTGATACAGAAATAGGCGCCATATATCTGCCACAGCAGACTACAGAGGGAACCGAAAAAACTTACGTCACTACTACAAGCAGTGTAAACATGAGAGAGAAGCCTGATAAAAACGCAAATATAGTTACTGTTATAGGACAGGATGTGAAGCTTGAGTTTGTATCAGAGGACAATGGCTGGACACAGGTTATCTTCCAGGGACAGACAGGCTATGTCAGCTCGGACTACGTCAAGTCAGATATGGCTGACAGCACTACAGACAGCGGCACATCAGGTGCGTCAGATAGCGGGACTGCCAGTCAGGGTACAGCAGATGGCAGTACAACAGGAGCTGCAGATAGTGCTGCACAGTCACAGTAATAGATACATGGTGAGGTAATGTATATGACAGGAATTATATGGGCATGTGCTGCAACCGTTATTGCAGCATGTGTGCCTATTTTGGCCAAGGTTGGAACTAAAAAGACAGACCCGGCGCTGGCGGGAAGCATTGCCGGGATTGTTTTATGTGCGTCTATATTTTTTTACAGGAAAGATAATATAATGGGAAGCAGCCTGATTGCACTCGGCCAAAGGAGCGTTATATTTATACTTCTGGCAGGGCTTGCAACAGGGCTTTTTTGCATCTGTTTTTTTAAATCCATACATGAGGGCTACACATTTCAGGTTACAGCTATAGTTAAATGCAGCTATATAATCACGCTTGCAGCGGGATTTTTTCTGTTTCATAACACTCCTGACACTTTTGACTATATAGCGATTGCACTCATGATTGTTGGAACGGTTATTTTAAATCTGGATGGAACAGGTATTTTGTTTGCGCTTCTTGCTGCAGTTTGTGCGTCGGCAGCACATATTCTGGTGTCACTTGGCGGGATACAGCCGGATAAGGGCTTTATTGCGTTCTGGTGTGTGTTTATAGGAACGCTGGTGCTTATTATATTTACTATTGCAACAGGAGGCATGAAGAAAATCAGATCCATGTCATTTGTTGATGGTATATGCCTGATTCTTGCAGGCATTGCATACCCGTTAGCATATGATTTTTATGGCAGGGCAGTTTCAATGTCCGGCAGCTATGCAGGGTATATTTTTAATTTGACGATTATTGTGATGATGGTATGCTCCAGCGTGATACTGAAGGAGAAGGTATCGGGAAAGAAATTCCTGGGCGCATGCATTTTTATTGCAGCATTGTTTGTTATAGCATGCAACTAATAGCTGAATATAGCATATAATGATTAAAAAGAGGTTTTTTGATGTTACCTTTTTATAAAACATTTCCGTTTATGGATTACTATAAAAATGAGGATGCATTTGCAAAGGACCTGGGGATGATAAAGGATATGTATCCGCATGATACGGCGATGATACAGTCCGCAGTAGAGCAGCGAATGGATGAGCTGGAGTATGAGGGCAGCTTTATCTATGATGAGGTGCCTGACAGGCAGCGTCTTTTCGATGAGGCAGACAGGATTGCCGGCAGATTTATCTCAGAGCAAAGCAGCAGGTGCTTTATCTGTACAATAGCAGGCATACTTTTTAACTGTGAACTCTGCAGACGAAGATGCAGATACAGAAGGTACCAAAGATTCTGGTAGATATAAGGATATGATTTTATGAGTAAGAAAGTGATAAAGCCGATAGTACTTATAGTAGTATTTATTGCAGCATTAATTACATTTTGCATAACTACAAACAAGGGAAATAAGGATATGACCACGAAGCAGGCGGATGCAACGCTGCCGGTTATGTCATTTAATCTGGATAAAATAAAGATAAACACCCTCCATGGATATACTACTGAGATGGATCCGACAAAGATGCGCGATTGCGTTATTCCAATTTCGGATGACAGGAAGCTATCATTATCCATTTCAACATATGGCATGGCTGTTGACAGGATATCATACAAGATCAGAAGCATGGATGGCAAGAGGCTGGTGGCCGATGACGAGATATCTTCTTTTTCTAATAAGGATAATACTATTCAGGCGGACATAAGCATGCCGAATGTTATGGATGAAAATACTGAGTATCTTTTGGTGTTTACCATCACAAGCGGTCAGGATAATGTATATTATTACAGCAGGATTATGCAGACCGATGGAAAGGCAGCTGCAAAGGTTGTTGAGTTTGCAAAGAAGTTTCATGATGAGACGTTTATAAAGGAAGACAAATCCTTCTTTACAACATATATGGAGACAACAACCGGTGACAGAAATACGCTTGCACATGTGGATCTGACATCTACGGTGAGTCAGATTACCTGGGGCTCAATGGCCGCTGCACAGTATACGAATCCTGTCATAGCCCTAAAGGAAATAAACGATTCTTATGATGTGGTCACAATAGACTATGTGATGAGCTGTGTGGACGGTAAGGGTGAGACTGAGTATTACAATGTGAGAGAATATTTCAGGCTGCGCCAGACGGAAAGCCGTATGTACGTGCTCAACTATGAGAGAACGGCAAATCAGATTTTTAACAGTGAAAACAGCTTTATATCGGATTCAGGCAGCGTAATGCTTGGCATCAGAAGCAGTGAGGCAGAGTACAGGGCCAATGAAGCAGGCAGTGTGATATGCTTTGTCCAGGAGGGAGATTTATACTCCTATGATATCAACAATGGAATGATAATCAAGGTATTCAGCTTCAGGGACGCTGAGGGCATTGATGAGCGTGAGAACTGGAATCATCACGATATAAAGATTGTCAGTGTAGACGAAGCGGGCAGTATTGATTTTGTGGTATACGGATATATGAACAGAGGCACCCATGAGGGAGAGGTGGGAACCGGTGTGTACCATTATGACGGTCTGGCACATACTATAGATGAGGAAGCGTTTATTCCTTCTAAGACATCATATGAGGTGCTAAAGGCTGAGATGGGCAAGATGCTTTATCTCAATGAGAAGAATGAATTCTATCTCATGATGGATGACAGTCTCTATAGGATTAATTTAGGTTCGATGTCAGTAAAGAAGGTGGTTGAGGGCTTGTCTACAGGCTCTTACTGCGCATCGGAGAGTAACAGATACTTTGCATGGGTGGATTCTGCAAATCAGTACTCATCAAATACCATAAAAGTGATGGATTTAAAGAGTGGCAAGACCTTTGATGCGGCGCTTGATGCCCTGCATGTCAAAGCCGTTGACCGTGATCTGTCCGGATGTGGGACTCAGCTCGCCGGTGATCAGCTTGATGATCGTCGTCTTGCCGGAGCCCGACGGTCCGACCAGAAACACGAATTCCCCTTCGTTGATCGTGAAGCTGACGCCACTGAGCGCCTCTGCTTCCGTGTTTCCGTAGACCATCCTCACATCGTTCATTTGAACCATAAGATGTCCTCCAATATGTTGGGCTTGCGCCCGCCCGGATGCGAACTCAGAACTTGGCGGTGTTCTGAGAATCGAGGTATTTCTTTACCATGACCGCGACCTTGAAGAGAATGGCATCCTCAAACTCGCGCAGATCCAGGCCCGTGATCTTCTTGACTTTTTCCAACCGGTATACCAAAGTGTTTCGATGGACGTAGAGCTTGCGCGCCGTCTCCGAAACATTGAGGTTGTTTTCAAAGAAACGCTGAATTGTAAAAAGTGTTTCCTGGTCGAGGCTCTCGATTGAACCACGCTTGAAAACTTCCTTTAAGAACATTTCACAAAGAGTTGTGGGAAGCTGATAAATAAGACGGGCAATACCGAGGTTATCATAGCTTACTATTGTACGCTCTGTATCAAATACCTTTGCAACCTCAAGTGCGCTCTGTGCTTCTTTAAATGAACGGGCAAGGTCCTTAATACCTGTTACCGTTGTACCTATACCTACAACGCAGTGGGTGTAGAATTCACTTGAAAGTGTGTCTGAAATAGAGCTTGCAAGCTTTTCAAGGTCACGGCTCTCTGTATCCGCCTTAATCTCTTTTACGAGTGCAATTTCGTACTCATTAATATTGATAACAAAGTCCTTTGACTTGTCCGGGAAAAGATTCTGAATAATATCGTATGCAGAAACATCTGTTTTTGAAACGATTTTGATAAGAAGACAAACTCTTGAAACTTCGCTGTTAAAGTGAAGTTCTCTTGCCTTAAGATAGATATCGCCCGGAAGAATGTTGTCGAGAATTACATTCTTAATAAAGTTTGAACGGTCATATTTCTCGTCATAATACTGCTTAATGCTTGCAAAAGAAACAGAAAGTAGCTGTGCGTACTTCTGAGCATACTCATCTGTACCCTGTACAAATACAGCGTAATCATACTTAGCGTTGCTGCCAAATGACTTATATGTATAGCCGTTGATTACAAAAGGAGCTGTTGAACTTAAGGTTTCTGAATTTACGCTTTCGTTTACCTCACCGATTTTGCCAAGCTCTGAACAAGCTATAACAACAGAAG
>ERZ791822.415-NODE-415-length-26328-cov-12.663305_pt1 | contig 26328 bp, 18 predicted proteins | sample MGYA00510299_ERZ791822 | MGnify/ENA primary metagenome ERZ791822 (study PRJEB30046, sample SAMN00791945) | human gut metagenome | study: EMG produced TPA metagenomics assembly of the A metagenome-wide association study of gut microbiota in type 2...
ATTCCATGGATCAGATTCTGACCGTCGCCTCGATAATAGAAAAGGAGGGCGCGAACCCCAACGAGGTCAGAAAGATAGCCGCCGTCATATATAACCGCCTCGAGGCAGGGATGCAGCTGCAAATGGACTCGGGCATCTACTATATCGAGCGCAGCGTCAAGCCCTATATTTCCGGCGACGTCAACCGCTACAACAGCCTCTACAATATGTATAAATGCAAGGGTCTGCCCGCAGGCCCGATATGCAATCCCGGCGCTCGCACGATAAATGCGGCGCTCGATCCGGCCGATGTGAATTATCTTTATTTTTGCCACGACTCGAGTGCAAAATACTATTACGCCGATACATATGAGGAACATTTGGAAAATCTCAAGAAAGCGGGAATTGCGTCATAAGTTACGAATGTGTTGAATAATTCACAGAAAATTCACGCATTGATTCTCTTGAAAGTATAAAAAACAGCTTTCGGTGGTATAATTATAACAAATTGTACTAAAGTACATTTTTGTACTCGGAGGATGATTTTTATGCAAAGAACACCGTTGAAAGACAGAAAATTGCCCGACTACACGCGGGGAGAAGAGATTTTCAACATGGTCACGCACATAGTCGGCGGCGGACTTGCGGTAGTTATTTTAGTAGCCTGCGTAACGGTCGCGGCGATACACAAAAACATAGCGGGCGTCATAACCTCGATAGTCTACGGGCTGTCTATGATAATGCTCTACACCATGTCGAGCGTCTACCACGGCGTTCCGCGCAGCTACGCGAAAAAAGTGCTTCAGGTCATTGACCATTGCACGGTCTACTTTTTGATAGTCGGAACCTACACGCCTATAGCGGTCTGCGCGCTGACAAAAGTCAGCAAGGCGGTCGGCTGGACGGTTTTCGGTGTCGTATGGGCTCTTGCGGCGGTGGCGATAACGCTGACGGCGATAGACCTCAGAAAATTCCGTGTATTTTCGATGATATGCTACATCGGCATGGGTTGGTGCATAATCTTTGCCGTCGTGACGACTTATCGCGCGTTGGGGCTCGTGGGCTTTATACTGCTTGTCGCGGGCGGCGTGCTCTACACGTTCGGCGCGATACTCTACGGACTCGGCGTAAAGCGCCGCTATATGCACTCGGTTTTCCATATTTTTGTCATTCTCGGCAGTCTCGCGCACTTCTTCTGCATAATTTTCTATGTGCTGTAAGCCGAAACGGTGATGAGCTTTACCCGCGCCCGAGCGAGCGGGAATTTACAAATGAATTGTGACAGTGAAACCGGCCGTGGCGGAACACCCGTCACGGTCGGTTTGCTGCTTGCTGCTTTGCGGGACGAGTGAGAGATATAAGGGGATACTCACAACAAATCCCGATTCGCACTCCGTCTGCAACAAAAAACGGGAGACACTCCTTCGAATGTCTCCCGTTTTTTCATGCTTTTATCGGGTGCCCCGATTATTTCATAGCCTCTTCAACTGCAACGGCGCAGGCGACGGTCGCGCCGACCATCGGGTTGTTGCCCATGCCGATAAGACCCATCATCTCAACGTGAGCAGGAACTGAAGATGAACCTGCAAACTGAGCATCTGAGTGCATTCTGCCCATAGTATCTGTCATACCGTATGAAGCAGGGCCTGCTGCCATATTATCAGGATGAAGGGTACGGCCTGTGCCGCCGCCTGATGCAACTGAAAAATACTTTTTGCCTGCTTCAAGGCGTTCTTTCTTGTATGTGCCTGCAACAGGGTGCTGGAAACGGGTTGGGTTAGTTGAGTTACCTGTGATAGAAACGTCAACATTTTCCTTCCACATAATAGCAACGCCCTCTGTTACGTCGTTAGCGCCGTAGCAGTTAACCTTTGAACGAAGTCCGTCAGAATAAGCCTTGCGGAATACTTCCTTAACTTCGCCGGTATAATAATCCATTTCGGTTTCAATATATGTGAAGCCGTTGATTCTTGCGATAATCTGAGCTGCGTCCTTACCAAGACCGTTAAGAATAACACGCAGAGGCTTTTGTCTAACCTTGTTAGCCTTTTCAGCAATACCGATAGCGCCTTCTGCAGCAGCGAATGATTCGTGACCTGCAAGGAATGCAAAACACTCTGTTTCCTCTTCAAGGAGCATCTTGCCAAGGTTACCGTGGCCGAGACCTACTTTTCTCTGGTCAGCAACTGAACCCGGAATACAGAATGACTGAAGACCCTCACCGATTGCAGCAGCAGCCTCAGCAGCAGACTTAACACCCTTCTTAAGTGCGATTGCACAGCCTACAGTATAAGCCCACTTTGCATTTTCAAAACAGATTGGCTGAATACCCTCAACGATTTTATAAGGATCAAAGCCTTTAGCCTGGCAGATTTCTCTGCACTCTTCAATTGATTTAATATCGTATTGAGCGAGAACGTCAAGAATTTGTTTCTCTCTTCTTTCGTATGATTCAAATAAAGCCATTGTCTTTTTCCTCCTTATTCTTTTCTTGGGTCGATGATTTTAACTGCGTCATCAACTCTGCCGTACTGACCCTGAGCCTTCTCGAATGCTGTGTTAGCATCGTCGCCTGCTTTAATGAAGTCCATCATCTTGCCGAAGTTTACAAACTTGTAGCCGATGATTTCGTTGTCAGCGTCAAGTGCAATACCTGTTACATAACCGTCTGTCATTTCAAGGTAACGAGGACCCTTTGCAAGAGTACCGTACATTGTACCTACCTGTGAACGAAGACCCTTACCGAGGTCCTCAAGGCCTGCACCGATTGCAAGACCGTCATCAGAGAAAGCACTCTGTGAACGACCGTAAACGATTTGGAGGAAAAGTTCTCTCATAGCTGTGTTAATAGCATCACAAACAAGGTCTGTGTTAAGAGCTTCAAGAATAGTTCTGCCCGGAAGAATTTCAGCAGCCATAGCAGCTGAGTGAGTCATACCTGAGCAACCGATTGTTTCAACCAATGCTTCCTGGATAACACCTTCTTTAACGTTCAAAGTCAGTTTACAAGCACCCTGCTGAGGAGCACACCAACCGATACCGTGAGTCAAACCTGAAATGTCTTTGATTTCTTTTGATTTAACCCATTTTCCTTCTTCAGGAATTGGAGCTGGACCATGATTAGGTCCTTTTTTTACAACACACATGTGTTCAACTTCGTGTGAATAAGTCATATTCTTTACGTTTTATGAGTAATAAAAAATAAGTATTTCGTAAACTTCTTATTACGGAATTTCTTCTTTAATTCGTACGCAAAGTTAGTCGTTTTATTTAGTTATGCAATCAATGAAACCTAACTTTTTGTTGGTTTTTAATGATATTTTTGCTGAAACTCTTGTTTTGTAATCTCTGCTTGTCAAAATGTTTTTTATCTTCCGAAAGAAACCTGTATCTTTGCCGGTGGTAATATCAGCAGGATGGTAATACCTATCTGTAAGTAATAATAATTAGGTATATGAATGAAGTCGAAATTAAAGTAAAAGACGAAGACCTACGTCGTGGAGCCGAAGCTGGAATGGATGAATTTCTGAATGTGTTTATCCATAAGTATCTTGAGGTTACAGGAGGAGTAATTAATGCTGAAACGATGCCTTTACTGAATGGCTATCAGCATACTTTGCTAGGTTATCATTTCTTTCGTGAAGAAGTGCTTGAAGGAGGTTTTATACAGTTGATTCAAAATGGTTACGGACCATATATCTTTGATAATCCTTTTGCCAAGGCGATGCGTATGTTTGGAGCGAAAGATTTTTCAAAGCTTATTTATGATGCTAAAAAGATTTATGATGCTCATCGTGAAGATTTGGAAAAAGAATGTTCTGATGATGAGTTTATGGCAATGTATGAGCAATACGAAGCGTTTGATGATTTGGAAGAGGCCTATATGGATATGGAGGAGAGAGTTACAGCACAGATTGCTGAGTATGTAGATGAGCATTTGGAACAATTTGCAGGGATAGAGTAATCTTTGGAATTTATTGCTTGTTTTTGGTTTATAGTGAATAAAAGTTAAAAATAAAGATAAGGAAAGCAGTCTTTTTTACTCATTTTCATTTTAAGTGAAAAAAATTAAATAATAAAAGATAAATAAAGGAAGAATATGAAGACAATGAAGTTTTTTATGTTGGCATCAGCTTTTGCATCGATGATTGGATTTAGCTCTTGCTTGAATGGGGGAGATTATACCAATAGCTATGGTGGGGAAGATTTTGTATACGTTGATGGCTTTTTGGGAACTGTTAGTTTGAAAAATCAGTTTGGATATGAATATGTTCCTTCTAATAAAGAGGTTGCTGCTGATTTGGAATCAGGAAAATATGCATATATTGCTTATTCGTATGACCCTACAACCGTCAATAATACTACTAAGATGATAGATGTCCAGCTGTATGGTTGTTCACAGTTGGCAGATGGATATGTTTTGCCTTCGGCTCCAACAGAAGATGATGCCAATGCTCCTATATATGATGTTACAAGTTCGGGTAGTACAGGTGGACAGGTTACTCCTGTTTTCTATAAATTGAATGATGTGTTTATTCCACTTTATTATTATTATAAACCAGCAAATAATAACGACGACTTGAAAGAGGAGGTAGCTCTTCATAATTTTACGTTATATTACGATCAGGCAACTGATTTCAATGGTTCTACTATGACATTGCATCTCCGTCATAAAATACAAGATTTTGATGAAGAAGATAATAAGGAACGTACTAGTCGTGCATATGAATTCAGACATTTCTCTTTGGCTGCTCCTCTTTCTGCATATAAAGTTGCAAACGGTGGTAAAAATCCGGATAAAATTGTTATCGAATTCGAGCAAAATACATATAATGCAGAATACAACGAAGACAATGTAAAGAGCGAAACATACGAAATAGATTATAAGACAGTAGTCGAAAATTATAATAAGCTGGCCGGTAACACTTCAGGTTCAGAGGTTACAGAATAATTTAAGAGAGAGAAAAATAGAGTAAGCATACTCGATAAAGTATGCGTCCGTAAGGTGCGGATTATGCAGATAAGGCTGTGTATGTTAATGTATGTCAGCGTTTCTGTATAATTCGTGCCTTATTTTATTTCTTTTTTGTACATTTGCAGTTCCGAAGTTCGGATTTATTACAAAAAAGTAGAATAACATTGGATTATAAATCATTATTTCAGCAGATAATAGCTTTGTTGTCTACTCCAGGCAAAGCGTGGAGTGAAATTGCAGAGCGGGGGGTAGGAAGGTCAGTAATGCCTGCTTTTGTTTATCCTCTTATTGGGTTGTGTGGCTTGTCAGAGTTTATCGGAACATTTATCGGAAAAGATTTTTCATCCGTTATGTTCCAGGTAGCTTTGACTCGTTGTTGTGCTGTAGCTGTAGCTTTGTTCGGTGGTTTTTTTCTTTCAGCTTATTTATTGGATAAGTTGAATCATAACTGGCTGGGAGGGAAAGATTCTTACGACCGGATACTTGTGTTTGTGGGCTATTCTATGGTAGTTACTTTTGTATTGAATATCGTCAGTGGACTGTTTTCTATAGTTGTACTGCACTGGATATTGCAAATATATACCATTGTAATTGTATTCGAGGGGGTACGCAGATGGCTTAAGGTTGAGGAGAACAAACAGACTGCCTTTACTCTTGTGGCTACTATCATCATTTTGGTGTGTCCTGCTATTATCGAATTTATATTTAATAAGTTATCAGTAATATTGAATTAATGAAAACAAACGCCGGTAATATAAATATTAAGAATAAACGTGCTTCGTTCGACTATGAGTTTATCGATACGTACACAGCCGGAATTGTGTTGACCGGAACTGAGATAAAGTCTATTCGTCAGGGAAAAGCAAGTTTGGTTGATACGTTTTGTTTCTTTTCCCGTGGAGAGTTGTGGGTAAAGAATATGCATATAGCTGAATATTTTTACGGTTCGTACAACAATCATTCAGCTCGTCGGGACCGTAAGTTGTTGCTGACGAAAAAAGAACTTCGTAAACTTGAACGTACTTCTGCCGAGCCTGGATTTACCATTGTTCCGACTCGTCTGTATATTAATGAAAAAGGGTTGGCGAAGGTTGTGATTGCTTTGGCAAAAGGTAAGAAACAATACGATAAACGCCAGACGTTGAAAGAAAAAGAAGATAAGCGTATGATGGATCGCATGTTCAAGCGATGATCGGGAAAGATGGTGCAGACAATTACAGTTTATATAAGTTGTCTGCATCGTGTTTTTGACATATGAGGAAAACGATTCCCTGTGTTTTAAATTTAAATAGAGCTTTTTCAAAATGCAACAACTAATAAACGAACGTATTCTCGTGCTCGACGGAGCCATGGGAACGATGATACAGCAATACAACCTTTCGGAAGCTGATTTTCGGGGAGAGCGTTTCAAGAATCTTCCAGGATTGCTGAAAGGAAACAATGATATGTTGTGCCTGACTCGGCCGGATGTTATAGAGGAAATACACCGTAAGTATTTAGAGGCAGGAGCTGATATCATCGAAACAAATACATTTAATGCAACTGCTGTTTCGATGGCAGATTATCATATGCAGGCTTATTGCCGTGAGATAAATCTTGCGGCAGCTCGTCTGGCCCGTAAAATTGCTGATGAATATACAGCGAGAACTCCCGAAAAGCCACGCTTTGTTGCCGGTTCGGTAGGACCGACCAACAAAACTTGCTCGATGAGTCCGGATGTAAATAATCCCGCTTTTCGTGCATTGACATTCGATGAACTTTCTGAAGCTTATCGTGAACAAATGGAGGCTTTGCTTGAAGGGGGAGTAGATGCTATTCTGATAGAAACAATTTTCGATACACTGAATGCGAAAGCTGCTGTTCTGGCCGCAGAAACAGCTATGCAGAATTTGGGAAGAAAAGTTCCTTTAATGCTTTCTGTTACGGTTTCGGATGTTGCTGGACGCACGTTGTCGGGACAGACGCTTGATGCGTTTTTGGCTTCGGTACAGCATGCTGATATCTTTTCCATCGGACTGAACTGCTCTTTTGGTGCCAGACAGTTGAAACCTTTCCTGGAGCAGTTGGCCCGTCGTGCTCCTTATTATATAAGTGCTTACCCTAATGCCGGACTTCCTAATAGTCTGGGGCAATACGACCAGACACCCGAAGAAATGGCTGCCGAAGTCAAGGAGTATATCGATGAAGGACTGGTGAATATAATCGGTGGATGCTGTGGCACTACCGAAGCATATATTGCTAAGTATCAGGAATTTATTAAAGATATCAAACCTCATGTGCCTGCTCCGAAACCGGATTATCTCTGGCTTTCCGGGCTGGAACTGTTGGAAGTGACTCCTGAAATTAATTTTGTCAACGTGGGTGAGCGCTGTAATGTGGCCGGTTCACGTAAGTTTCTTCGTTTGATAAACGAAAAGAAATACGATGAAGCTTTGTCGATAGCCCGCAAGCAGGTAGAAGACGGCGCGTTGGTTATCGATGTTAACATGGACGACGGATTGCTTGATGCTGCTGAGGAGATGACAACCTTCCTCAATCTGGTTGCATCAGAACCGGATATTGCCCGTGTGCCTGTTATGATAGACTCTTCCAAGTGGGAAGTTATTTTGGCAGGACTGAAATGTGTGCAGGGAAAATGTATCGTCAACTCTATTTCACTGAAAGAAGGCGAAGAAGCTTTTGTTGAGCATGCCCGTACCGTCAAGCAGTACGGAGCGGCAGTCATCGTGATGGCTTTCGACGAGAAAGGACAGGCCGATACATTTGAACGGAAGATAGAAGTTTGCGAACGGGCTTATCGTATTCTTACAGAGAAGGTCGGTTTCCGTCCTCAGGATATAATCTTCGATCCGAACGTGCTGGCAGTGGCTACTGGTATCGAGGAACATAATAATTATGCTGTCGATTTTATTAAAGCTACAGGTTGGATTCGCCGTCACCTTCCGGGCGCACACGTCAGCGGAGGAGTAAGTAATCTTTCTTTCTCTTTCCGTGGCAACAATTATATACGTGAGGCAATGCATGCAGTATTCCTTTATCATGCTATTCAGCAGGGTATGGATATGGGTATTGTCAATCCGGGAACTTCTGTACTTTATACAGATATACCTTCGGATATCCTGGAACGGATTGAGGATGTGGTGCTGAACCGTCGTCCGGATGCAGCTGAACGCTTGATTGAAACAGCTGAAAAACTGAAAGCGGAAAAGGAGAACTCGGGTGAGCAGCAAACAGCCAGTTCACATCTTGCCTGGCGTGAAGGGACGACTGTAGAAGAACGTTTACAGTATGCACTGGTAAAGGGTCTTGGCGATTATCTGGATGAAGACTTGCATGAAGCACTTGCCAAATATCCGGATGCTGTCAGCATTATCGAGGGTCCGCTTATGTCGGGAATGAATCATGTCGGTGATTTATTCGGTTCCGGTAAGATGTTCTTGCCTCAGGTTGTAAAGACAGCACGTACTATGAAAAAAGCTGTGGCTATCCTTCAGCCCTATATTGAGGCGGAAAAAAAGGAAGGGGCACGCAGTGCAGGAAAAGTGCTGTTGGCTACAGTAAAGGGAGATGTACACGATATCGGTAAGAATATTGTTTCTGTGGTTATGGCATGCAATAATTACGAAATTATCGACTTGGGCGTAATGGTTCCTGCTGAAAAGATTGTTGAAACGGCTATTCGTGAGAAGGTAGATATTATCGGCTTGAGCGGACTTATTACACCGTCGCTGGAAGAAATGGTGCATGTCGTTTCAGAACTGGAACGTGCCGGACTTGATATTCCTGTAATGATTGGCGGTGCTACAACTTCCAAACTTCATACAGCATTGAAGATTGCTCCGGTTTATCGTGCTCCGGTAGTATATATGAAAGATGCTTCACTGAATGCTCCGGTGGCAGCACGCCTGATGAATCTTGATCTTCTAAGTACATTTGCAGAAGAACTGGAAAGTGAATACCGTGAGCTTCGTGAAAAGAATAAGACCAAACAGGTAAAGACGGTTTCACTCGAGGAAGCACAGAAAAATAAATTGAATCTCTGGGAGTAGTCTTTGTAGACAAACTGATTTATATTCTGTTATAAGGCATGGCATATCAAATTTTTAGTGATATGTCATGCCTTTTTCCGTATTCTTTGTATTTTTATCACCATATTGAAAAACACGACATGATAATGAAAACACAATTTTGTTCTTTTTTACTTTGCTGGATAATCTTTTGTGAGTTTTTGCCGGCTCAGTCTGTATGCGGATATCGTTCGTTGGATGTTACAAATCCTATAGAGTTTTTAGGAAATAAGATTCTCTATGAAGGAAAGGAAATAGAGTTGGGAGAGAAAACCTTTTTTATCGATGGGCAGCTGTCCGATGAAGTGACGGCCAGATATCCTTTTGTTTTCAATAGCTTTAATGAAGCAGCCAAGGCTTTTGTTGCCGGAACAGAAGCAGGGCCTATGAAAGTATATATAGCTCCTTATGTATATTGGATTGATAATCCTGATGATCCTCAGGTAAGGGTAGGAAAAGACGGTAAAGAACCTTTCGGACTGGTAGTAAAATGTCCTTATCTGCATCTTGTCGGGTTAACCAAAAATCCTGAAAATGTAGTGCTTGCTTCCAGTCGCGGTCAGACACAGGGAGCTGTAGGAAACTTCACGATGTTTGATTTCTGGGGAGATGGTCTGTCGGTGAAGAATCTTACGATGGGAAACTATTGTAATGTCGATCTGGAATTTCCTTTAAAGAAAGAATTAGGACGTAAAAAAAGAATGTCTGCCATTACCCAGGCGCATGTAGCCTATTGTCATGGAGATAAAATTGTGGCAGAAAATGTCCGTTTCATCAGCCGCTTGAATATGAATCCTTTGAATGGGGCAAAACGTATTTTGTTCTATAAATGTTATATGGAAAGTACCGACGATGCGTTGACTGGTACAGGAGTCTACCTGAACTGTACGTTGAAGTTTTATGGTCAGAAACCATTCTGGCGGACGGATATGGGAGGGGCTGTTTTCTTGAACAGTGATTTTTATGTATGTCATGACGAAGACCGTCAGTATTTTTGTAAAGGAGTGGGACCTTTGACTGTTGTCGATTGCCGGTTTCATGTCCGAAAGCCTGTATATGCAGGCTGGACACACGAGCCGTCCGACTGGTTACGGTGTTACCAGTATGGTGTAACGATGAATGGACAGCCTTACGTAATAGGTGCAGATAAGCCTTATAATACAGTATGTATGGAGCAGGAAAATGTACTTCACGCATACCGCCTGACAGATGAAAATGGTAAGGTAATTTACAACACTTATAATTTACTTCGGGGAGATGATGACTGGGATCCGCTTCAAGTGAAGGATAGTGTACGGGTAATCGGAGAACATGATGGCAGGGATTATGCGAATCTGCCGGTTTGTTTGTCGGTTACTCCGCTGGTTGCCTCTGTACAGACCGGAGGCAATCCGGTGAAGTTGGCTGCCAACGTAAAAAGACACTGCAATTATGTGCAGCAGGGAAGCTCTGTTCGCTGGAAGATTCAGCCGGGATATGAAAAGTATGTCAGCCTGTCTGCCGGAGAAGACGGGACGTGTGTGGTCAAGGCAATGAATCATGAGGACGAAACCAAACATTTCACTGTTGTAGCCTATACGGAAGATGGATTGGAATGTGCAGTAGAACTGACAGTTGCTCCCGATTTTGTGGAAGCTCCTGCTTTTGTGGAAGTGCCGAAGCTGGAAATAGCAGATGGAAAAGCAATGGTAAGTTACGAACTGGATTTGCAGGGACGGAAAGATGAGTCGCTGATTACCTGGTATCGGGCTGTTGACAAGGAGGGTAAAACGAAATATCCGGTAGCAGTGTCACGGTTGGCTAAGCCCGAAACAACCTATAGATTAACAAAAGAAGACGTTGGATATTATCTTATGGCAACGGTAGCACCCAAACATTTGCGTTGTCATCCCGGTAAAGAATATACGGTGATTTCTTCATCACCTGTTGGCCGTAAACAGGTAAGTCCGGTAGATGTATTCGAAACTGATTTTCGAAATTTTCCTTGTTCCAATCAGCCTGTATTGTATTCCGGCGGATGGACAATAGGAGGATACAAGCCTCTTGATACGGAAGGTTACGATTGGGAACTTTTCTCCGATAAGGACTATTGGGTGTATGGAGAGGGAATGAACGGATCACGCGGAACGGGTTTGCTGCAGGCGCAGCGTGGAGCACGGCTGTTATATACTCCATTGGAAGGTAGATATGGAGACATGAAAATAACCTTAAATGTAGATCCGAGCAAAACCGCAGGACAAGGATTTGGAAGTGCTACGGGGCAATATATGGATATCTGTATCAAGTTCGATACCCGTACTCTGACTGGATATGCTTTGCGTATTATCCGTACGACAAAATACAGCAATGCGGTCGATTTCATGCTGATGAAATACGAAAATGGCAGGACTACTGCGATTTCTCTTCCGGTATCTTCCACCTGTTACCGTACCGACTGCACCATTGTACTTGAGGTTAAAGGAAGTAAGTTGACGGCCCATGCCGAAACTTCCACTCCGCTTTCATCTCCTGTAACGGACGAGAATCTGAAACCGTCTGTAAGTTTGGAGGCTGATATCGTTCCTAATGCTTGGGGAGGTATGGGGATTCAGCATACGGGAAGTTGTGGAGAGAGTACTACCATGCTGCATCACCTGAAAATAGAATGGATGGGCGTTTCGGCTAGCAAATGATAAGTGATTAGAATGCAGAAAAGGAAAATATGAACAGCCCTTCACGATATATGGGGAGTAATAGAGGTTGCCTTTCTTTTTCTCGATTATAAACAGACGGAAACCAGTAACGACGCACAGATAGAACAATACATTTCTCCGGTGAACTTGCGTGCGTCGGGATATATTAAGAAAATTTATTTCACCGAACATCAGTCGGTCAAGAAGGGAGATACCTTGCTGGTGCTCGATGACCGTGAATACCGTATCCGAGTGATGGAGGCTGAAGCTGCCTTGAAAGATGCAATGGCTGGAGCTACGGTAATAGATGCTACCTTACAGACTACACAGAATTCGGCTTCTGTTTATGAGGCTTCTATTGCCGAAATTGAAATTCGTCTGGCTAAACTCGAAAAAGACCGTCAGCGTTATGAAAACTTGCTGAAGCGGAATGCGGCAACACCGATACAGCTGGAACAGATTGAAACGGAATATGAGGCTACACGAAAGAAACTGGAGGCTACAAAGCGTCAGCAAAAAGCTGCCATGTCGGGCATTAAGGAAGTTTCCAATCGCAGAGAAAGTACGGAAGCTGCCATACAACGTGCTACGGCTGCACTCGAAATGGCACGACTTAACCTTTCGTATACTGTTGTGTTGGCTCCTTGTGACGGGAAGCTGGGACGTCGTGCATTGGAAGAGGGACAATATATTGGTGCCGGACAAAACATTACGTATATTCTTCCTGATACGCAGAAGTGGGTGATAGCTAATTATAAGGAAACTCAGGTAGAGAATCTTCACGTGGGACAGGAAGTCCGTATTACAGTAGATGCAATCAGCGATAAGGAGTTTACCGGAAAGATTACAGCTATTTCTGGAGCAACCGGCTCGAAATATTCACTTGTTCCGACTGGTAACTCTGCCGGAAACTTTGTCAAGATTCAGCAGCGTATTCCGGTACGTATTGATTTTACGAACCTTTCATCGGAAGACAATGAACGTCTGGCTGCCGGAATGATGGTAGTGGTAAAAGCCAGACAGTAAAAATAAGACAAACATGTTTTTCAGTTTCTAATAAATTAGAATTATGCCTTCGTGTCCGAAAAATTATCCGTTTTATAATTGGGCTCCCAAACCTTTGGGTATTCTTATTCTGTTGCTGTTATTTATTCCGATTCTTACGGCAAGCGGAGTGTATACGGTAAACAGTGGCGAGATGCTGAGCGGGCTGGGTATTCAGTCTGAACATATTCAGTTTGTTGGTTTTCTTACTTCTGTAGGAATGGCGGCTTTCTCTCCGTTCTTTTATGAACTGGTCTGTATCCGCCGTGAGAAAATGATGTGCATCGTAGGCTTTTCGCTGCTTTATATATTGAGTTACGTATGTGCCAAGACCGATAGTATTTACCTGCTGACTGTCTGTAGTGTGGTGATGGGATTTCTGCGCATGGTGCTGATGATGGTCAATCTGTTCACGCTTATCAAATATGCGTTCAAGATGGAGGCTACCCGAAATATAACTCCGGGCAATGAACCTGTGGATGGTGAAGGATGGGATAAGCTGGACCGTGAAAATAGTACCAGTATGCCTACCATTTATCTGTTTTTCATGATTCTGGGGCAGATAGGAACTTCGCTCACTGCATGACTGGCTTATGAGTACGAATGGCAGTATGTATATTATTTCATGATGGGGGCGTTGCTATTATCTATTCTGGTTGTGTTTATCACCATGCCTTATCATAAATATGTGGGCAAACGTTTTCCTATCAACTTGCGTAAGTTTGGCAGTGTGGTAATATTTTGCGTGATGTGTTCGGCTGCTATTTATGTGCTGGTGTATGGAAAGGTGCTCGACTGGTACGATTCTCCATCTATTTGCTGGGCTACCGCGACGGCTGTTGTGTTTGCCATACTGTTTGTCTATATGGAACGTAACCATAATTCGCCTTATTTTCTGATGGATGTGTTTAAGTTGCGCTCTATCCGTATGGGTATCCTGCTCTTTCTGTTGCTGATGATTTTCAACTCCAGTGCCATGTTTGTCAGTGTGTTTGCAGGAGTTGGTATGAAGATAGACAACTGGCAGAATGCGTCGCTTAATAACTGGAGTATAGCCGGTTATTTTATCGGTTGCATTATTGCTATTGCCATGGGGTCAAAAGGAGTACATCTGAAATACCTTTTCTCGATGGGCTTTGTTCTGATAGGACTTTCCAGCCTGTTTATGTATTTTGAGGTACAGACCGACGGCTTGTACGAGCGCATGAAATATCCGGTTATTATCCGTTCTGCCGGAATGATGCTACTTTATTCGCTGACAGCTGTACATGCCAATCAGCGGATGCCTTATAAATATCTGTCTACCTGGATTTGTATCATGTTGACAGTGCGTATGGTACTGGGACCGGGGGCTGGAACTGCTATCTATACCAATGTGATGCAGCATCGTCAGCAACACTATGTAACTCGCTTTGCTCACGATATGGATCAGTTGAATACAGAGGTAGCAGCCTCATATAATCAGACGGTTCAAGGGATGATGTATCAGGGAAAAAGTGAAAAGGAAGCACATAATATGGCAGCTCTTTCAACAAAAGGGCGTGTGCAGGTACAGGCTACTTTGGCTGCTGTAAAAGAAATGTCGGGATGGACATTCTACGGCTGTATGGCATGTGCCGTTCTTATGCTGGTAATTCCGTGGAGAAAAAGAAAGCTGGATTTACAGACATAAAATACTTTACACTCGTTCATTTATTTGCTTTATACATCACGGTGGAGCGTATTTCATTTCTTAATCTGACTTTTCGGTGGAAAAGTACCTATGAAAGCTCCCCGTGATGTATTTTTATTTTCTTGTTTCATGATGGGAATATAGAAAAATCTTACCTTAGTGGCAGACTTTAATTTTAGTTTTATGGGGATGGATGCTAAGGAACAAGAAATGCGTTTAACACGTTTTGAGCGCGATTTGATGGCGGGAAAAGATATTTGCTGCCTGGAAGGGGAAGTTAAAGCTTTTCCGAAGATATTGTGTAAGCCTTTCCTGATGAATTATGTGGGACTGATTGTGTGTGAAAAAGGATATTTCTGTTTCGATGTAGATAAAAAGAAGTTTACAGCCCGGGCAGGGGAAACGGTTTTTCTTTCCGAAGGGAATAATTTTTCAATAGGAGAACTGTCTGATGATTTACGTGTGAGCATACTGTTTTATCATATAGATCCGATACGTGAGATTTTAGGCAGTTCGATTGTGGCAATGTATTTGTATACGACACTGACTCCCGAACCATGCTATGTATGGACTTCCGGAGAAGAAAGCGATTTGGCACGTTATATTGCATTGCTGGGAAGACATAGGAAGAGTGCGCAGAATCCGTTTGATAATCATGAGTGTAAGTTGTTGTTACTGGCATTGACTTACCGTTTGTGTTCTATTTACAGCCGGCGGATTATCGAAGAAAAAAATGTAGCAGGACATAAGATTGATACTTTTATCAAGCTCATTCGGTTGATTGAAAAGTATTATATGCAAGAGAGGGGAGTAGCTTTTTATGCCGATAAGTTGTGTCTTTCTCCCAAATATCTTTCAGCATTATCGAAATCGGTTTGCGGATATACGGTGCAGGAACTGGTTTTCAGAGCTATTATCCGGAAGAGCATTTTCTGGCTGAAGAATACCAACAAGAGTGTACAAGAGATATCGGATGACTTGAATTTTCCGAATGCTTCTTTTTTCGGGACATTTTTTAAGAAGCAGACGGGACTTGCTCCTTCGTATTACCGGATTTCTGCTGAGGAGTAAAATTGTTTCGGTATTTAATAGGGCTTTTTAAAGCTAAAATAAAATATTCAGAAAGGGTTGTGTTTAAAAGTTTGAATATCAAAGTGATATGCGAGCTTTGTGATGGGCATGATAGAACTCTTTTGGCTGATGTTGATTGCTTGATTTCGGATTGTAAGTTTATTATTTATGAGTTTCAAGTTTTAATATACTGCTGTTTTCAACCGTTCAGTTTGGTTTGAAACACGTGTTTTGGAACACTTCAGGAAGTATGTCGAAAAACTTCAGCAAAAGTTAGGAAAAACATCATGAATTTTTCTGAAAAATCGTACAAAGTCTGTTAGCTTTTGTACAAAAAAATAAGGCAAATTGCCCGTGTTTTTTAGATATTATGCAGTCGGTTGGATTGCCTTCTGCATTAAGGTACGGGCAAGTTGCCTGTTGGCTTGTAAGTGACTGATATTTTTATTCTTGATTCAGTTCTGCCAGAAAGCTGGCAGCTTTCTCAAGGGTTTCCGGTTTTCCTATATCAATCAGATGAAGCTCTTCGGTCAGACATCCACCAATTCGGGCTTCCCCACATGTTTGCAAATAGAAATCCATGATGGGGAATTTGCCTTTCCACCGTTCGTCCATGTATCGGAAAAGGGAAGGGGAGATGACGTGAATGCCACTGAAGGCATATTCCTGATATTTTGTTGCGTCATATTCGAAGCCTTCGGGTTTGGTCTGTCCGGTATCTTTATTAACCCATCCTCTCAGATATGCCTGTTTGTCGAACAGCAGATAGCGGGCTGTGGTTCGTTTGCTTGCCAACAGGGTAGCATCATTGCCACTGTGCAGGTGGGATTCGTATAAGGCTTTCAGGTCGGTATCGGAGAGGATATCGACGTTATGTATCAGGAATGGTTCGTTTCCCTGAAAAAATGGTGCGGCTTTTTTGATACCTCCTCCCGTATCGAGCAACTGTTCACGTTCGTCGCTGATATGAATTGTCAGTCCGAAATTCTGGTTGGCTTCAAGAAAGTCGATGATCTGTTCTCCGAAATGATGTATGTTGATAACCAGTTCGTTGAATCCGGATTGTTTTAGTTTCAGGATGACGTGTTCCAGCATCGGACGTCCGTTTACGGGTACGAGTGCTTTGGGCATATGGTCGGTCAGCGGTTTCAGGCGAGTTCCCAGTCCCGCTGCAAATATCATGGCTTTCATATTGTTATCGGGGTTCTAAAATTTGTTCAATATGTTGTTCGCGGTGTATCAGGTGAATGCGTACACCGAATTTTTCGTTCAAGTGGTGCGCTACGTGTTCTGCCGAATATACGGAACGGTGCTGTCCTCCGGTACAGCCGAAGCAGATAGAGAGGTTGGTAAACCCTCTTTCCTGAAAGCGCTGTACATGAGCATCAGCCAGTGCGTCTACGTGTTCCAGAAATTGGAGTATTTCACCGTCCTGTTCCAGAAAGTCGATAACCGGTTTGTCGCGTCCGGTCAGTTGCTTGTATTGTTCGTACTTTCCCGGATTGTGCACGGCACGGCAGTCGAATACATATCCGCCTCCGTTTCCTGACGGGTCTTCGGGAATACCTTTCTTATACGAAAAACTCATTACGCGTACGGTGAGTTTCCTTCTGTTTCGTATGCTGGCAAACTGGGGAAGTTCTGTCAGTTTGCGTAGCATGAGGCATAAGTAGGGATATTCAGGAAAATCTGTTTCCAGCAGTTGACGGAGATTTTCGATGGCATACGGTACACTTTGTATGAAATGTGCCTTTTTCTCAAAATATCCACGGAAACCGTATGCGCCTAGAACTTGCAGAGTACGGAACAGTACAAAGTGACGGAGGGTGGTGAGGAGCTGCTCCTTATCAATCGCGTGATAGGGGCGAAGAGCATCGAGGTACTCATCCAGAAGCTCCTGACGGAGCGAATCGGGATAGTTTGCCTTTGCCTGCCAGAGGAAAGATGCCACATCGTAATAGAAAGGTCCCTTGCGTCCTCCCTGAAAATCGATAAAGTACGGTTTTTCTTCCCGTATCATGATATTGCGGCTCTGAAAATCACGGTACATGAATACCTGTGGTTCTATCTGAAGAAGGGTATCTGCCATACGTTCGAAATCATCTTCCAGTAGATTTTCCTGAAACTCCAGTCCGGTAGCTTTAAGAAAACAATACTTGAAATAGTTCAGGTCCCACAAAACGCTGCGGTGGTTGAATGTTGCCAGCGGGTAGCAATAACTGAAATTCATCTCCTTATTTCCCTCAAACTGTATCTGCGGAAGCAGGCGGATAGTTTGTTTCAGTATATTCGTTTCCTCATCACTGAAGTTGCCGCTTTCCCTTCCTTGTTTGATAAACTGGAACAAAGAAATATCTCCTAAGTCATCTTGCAGGTAGGCCGACTGGTCGGCTGCTTCGGCAAGTATACGGGGTACGGGCAAACCTTTTTGTGAGAAATGTCTGGCCATGTAGATAAATGCACGATTTTCTTCGGTGGAGGTTCCATATACACCGATGAGGCTTTCCTTGCCTTTCAAGCGAAAGTATTTGCGATTGGAGCCTGCTCCCGGCAAAGGTTCGATACTTGTTGGAGCTTCTCCAGTATATGATTGATAAAGTTGTGCGAGTAATTCGGTATTCATACTATCTTTTATTACATAAACTTATAATACAAGGACAAAGATAGATATAAAAAGCTGAAAGAAAGAAAGGGATAAAAAGAAAAAGGTCTGAACAGAAACTGCTCAGACCTTGGTAGCCCGTGGGGGAATCGAACCCCCCTTTCAAGAATGAAAATCTTGCGTCCTAACCGATAGACGAACGGGCCATCCTTTTTATCGAGGATTTCTCTCTCGATTGCGGGTGCAAAGGTAGTGACTTTTTTTGAATTTGCAAACATTTCCCAAACTTTTTTCTAAACTTTTTGTTCATAGTCCATTGAATTGACTATTTACCTAAACTTAACTTTTATGAAAAGTATCTTTAAATCAATGAGTTGCCTTGTATTGGGCGCAATGATTGTTACGCCGATGTTTGCGCAACAAAAAAAACTTTATCCGGAGTTGGAAGGACCGGGACCTGCTGTTATTATCTCAAAAGATAAAAATGGCAAGGAAGAATTAATCAATGTATTTGAAGAAACGCAACGTCCGCATTTCCATGATCCCCGTGCTCCTCGTTTTTTACTTACTGACCAACAGGGAAAGTTTGCATTGGGTATCGGTGGTTATTTGAAAACTACAATGGAATATGATTTTAATGGGATAGTGGATGACGTTGACTTTATCCCTGCACTCATTCCGCAACCGGGATCCACGTCTGTCCGTAATCAGTTCCAGATGGATGCAAGCACTTCCACTATCTTTTTAAAGTTGGTGGGGAGAACCAAGCATTTGGGTAACTTCATCGTTTATACAGCCGGAAACTTCCGTGGAAGTGGAAAGACTTTTGAATTGCAGAATGCTTATTTATCTTTCTTGGGTTTTACTATGGGGTATGATACCGGATTGTTTATGGATCTTGCTGCAGCTCCTCCGACTATTGATTTTCAAGGACCTGACGGGATGACTTTCTATCGCGCCACCCAGTTGCGTTATGAAGCCAATGTGATGAAAGGTTTGAAAGTGGGTGTCGGTGTGGAAATGCCGTCAGTAGACGGTACTCCGGCACAAGATGTGAGAATCGGTAAGCAGAGGATGCCGGATATTCCTGCCTATGTACAGTATTCTTGGGCAAAGGCTAGTCATATACGTGTGGGAGGAATCTTGAGAAGTATGACTTATGAGGATCAAGTGAATAATAAGGCAAAGTCATTGACCGGTTGGGGGATACAGGCATCGGGGACAGCAAGACTGGGTGGTTTCCAGCTTTACGGACAATATACTTATGGTAGAGGTATTGCTCAATATTTGAATGATATCAGCAACTTGAATGTAGATATCGTTCCTTTGGCCGATGAGTCCGGACGTATGCAGGTACTGCCCATGAAAGGATGGTATGCCGGATTACAGTATAATTTCTCGAAACGGGTATTCGCATCGGCTACGTATAGCCAGTCACGTCTGTTTACAGAAGATTGCTATGCTCACTTTAATGAAACTCAGTATAAAAAAGGTCAGTACCTGGTTGCAAATGTATTCTGGAATGTAAGTCATAACTTGCAGGTAGGTGCAGAATATCTTCATGGTTGGAGAGAGAATTTTAATGATGTGAACCGTGAAGCAAACCGTATAAACTTGAGTGCGCAATATAATTTCTAACTTATTTTTCCTATCTTTGTGTCTATCAATAATGGAAAGAGAATGAAAAAAATAGGTGCACATGTATCCGTAAGCGGGGGCGTGGAAATGGCCCCCGTTAATGCATTAGGGATAGGAGCGGACGCATTCGCTCTTTTTACAAAGAATCAGAGGCAATGGGTTGCAAAACCTTTGTCTGTCGAGAGTGTTACTCTGTTTAAAGAAAACTGCGAGAAAGAAGGTTTTGATGCCCGGTATGTTCTTCCTCATGACAGTTATCTGATAAATTTGGGACATCCTGACGAGGAAGGGCTGGAGAAGAGTCGTGCAGCATTTTTGGACGAAATGCAGCGTTGCGAGCTTTTAGGATTGAAAATGCTGAATTTTCATCCCGGAAGTCATTTGAATAAGATATCCATAGAGAAGTGTCTGGACAGGATTGCCGAGTCTGTCAATATGACTTTGGATAAAACGACCGGTGTGACTGCTGTGATTGAGAATACAGCCGGACAGGGAAGTAATGTGGGAAATGAATTCTGGCATTTGAGATATATTATAGATAAGGTGGAGGATAAATCTCGTGTGGGAGTTTGCCTGGATACTTGCCATACCTATACCGCCGGTTATGATATTGTGAATGAATATGACCGGGTCTTTACCGAGTTTGATGAGGTAGTGGGGAGAAACTATTTGTGTGCCATTCACTTGAATGACTCAAAGAAACCATTGGGTAGCCGGGTAGACCGTCATGACAGTATCGGAAAGGGGCTGATTGGTATTGATTTCTTCCGCCGCTTTATGCAGGATTCCCGTTTTGACGATATGCCCGTTATTCTTGAAACTCCCGATGACACCATTTGGCGGGACGAGATTAAAATGCTTCGCAGCTTTGAGTCATAGTTTGTGGCTGGGTGAAAACATATTTAAGGAATTCAGCTATCATTTTGCTTGTAAGGGCGAGGTTTGCTCGCCCGAAAATAGGCTGATTTGCATATTCTCCCAAGATCGTGCCCGTTGGTTCGGGCAGGCAAAAAAACTTATATTCGTCAGTCTGAGTTGGCAAATAGTATTTTCACCACCGTAGGGGCAGGCCCGTGTATCTGCCTGATAGTACGAAAGCAGTTGCAGGTTCTCTTTCCAAAGTATGACCGACCGTGGTCTTGTAAGCAGCTTCTTGACGATAAAGTCGGGAGAGAAGCGGAACTCTGGAAGAGCCTGCAGACTGTTATTTAAAACTTATAAAATGAAGAAACCGACCCTTTTGGATCGGTGTTCTACGGTAGATGTTTTCCCTTTGCTTGACGGCTATGAGGCAATCCCTGCCCCTACAGCTGAATACATGACAGCACTATCGGACTTTCGGCATCTCCTCATTTACTTGAAATCCGGGCCATACTCCAACCAAAATACCATTGCCCAATCCTGGTCATTGGCAAACGGGTCATAAAGATGAGCTTTTTGTCCGTTCACTTTGTCCGGATAGATAAAGGCGCAGCTTCCTCTTCCGTCTTCGGTGAAGAGGCATAGATTGTTCCGGAAAATATTCAAGGCCCGTTCTGCATATTCTTGTTTTCCGGTCGCTTTGGCATAAAGACGGAAGGCAATACCCGATAAAGTGCTCCAGTAATGTGGGAAGGTATCTCCCCAAATCCGGTCTTTTCCAAACCAATAACCATCCCAGTGACGAATAGCGATGTCATAAAGGTGGAAACTGGGCTGTTTTCCGCCAAATGATTCTAATAAAGGAAGCTGGCTTTCGGCCCCTTTCAGATATTTTTCATCTCCGGTGAGCATATATACATTCAGCAGATGGATAATGGACGGAGCTACGATGCTCTGTTCGTAATTGACTTCGGAGGTCGGATAATTAGGCCCGTTTTCACAAAATACGTCTGCCATTGATTTGAAATCGTTCAGCAGAGTGTCCGCTTCGGCAGTAAATCCGTTTTCTTTCAATAGAGTATAGCCGTAGGTCGGGATATTGATGCAATAAAAACCATGCTTGAAATAACGGACCAGTGCACGCAGTGTGCCGTACCCGTCTTTCAGATATTGTTTATTGCCTGTGGTGCGGAACATGGTAAACCAGAAATCGGCCACCCACGGATAGTTGTATCCCCGGTTCTTGCTCTTGAAGTCTACGGTGGAATTGGTTGTGTAGTCCGGTTTCTGGATGCGGCGGATGAAAGATACGTAGTTGTTCAGGGCATCCATTAATTTTTTGTCGGAAGTACGTTGGTATTGTAGAGCCAGCAGAATCCCCATAGCCACCCTTTCTCTGGCTTCGTCGCAGTCAGAGCGTTTGCTGCCATTTTCTCCGTTGATGTAAAGGGATTCGGTATCGTTGTCATAAACAATGAAGGCACCGCTTCTAGGGTCACCGGGCTTGATGAACTGTTGGTGTCCGGCAATGAACTGACACCGGTGGTTGACCAGGCTGTCAAAGTTGCTGACGGCAAGACACTCTACCGATGTTTGCTTTCCGTTCCCGTAGGCCAGTGTGAAAATCTTCTCTCCGGGTTCATTTATTGTGGTGGTATAAGTGATGTTGTCACCGCTTACTTCTGCCACTTCTTTACCGTTCAGCAACAGCTTGCCTTTCAGTGAGGGGCAGTTGCTTTTGAACGAAACATTTATTTTTTCGCCTGCTTCTACTACATAACGGTCTGCTGAGGCTATGATCAGACCGTTGTCTATGGCTTTTGCTTGGAATTCATCCCAGTTGTCCGCCGATAGGAGTAACCATTGTATGGTATAACATTCTCCCGGCTTTAAAGTCTTGTCCTGTGGATTAAGTTGGAAAACACCGCGGAAGTTGGAGCTTCCGTTTTTCTGCGAGCGCTCCCTCACTTCATAGCCTTTAATGGCACCTTCTTCCATAATCAGTCCCAATCCGCCGGGGGCTCCGCTCATCCGGGTGCAATAGACATAGGCTTCATTTCCTCCTGCCCATATATGTGCATTGCAACGGGCTTCGTAGCAAGTCCGGGCATCCGGATAATTGTCATTGAAAGGTGTGTTGATGGCAATATCCTGTAAGTCGGCGTCTTTTTCTCCGGTGTTTACGAATTCGTAGGATTCTACCAGGTTCCCGTCCCTGTTCCATTTTCGGGCTACGTTTATTTCTATGTCACCTGTCTGGTATTTCACGGTCATGTGATGGCTCGTGTCATGTTTTTTTGTCGGGATATTCCAGGAGTATTCAGTGCCGTTTATCCGAAGATGTCCCAATCCCCATCTATAGCGGGAGTCCACCCATTCGTATTGTGTTCCATCCGTACGCAGGATCCAGTTCATGGAAGTGTCGCTTGTCAGATAAAGTCCGCTTAGCGCCCCTGTTTGTGAGTCGGCTTTGAACGTGATGTTTTTAGGGTAGCTACAACTGCCTAGTGCAATTAATGCCAAAGGTAATGCAGCATACAAGAAAAGCTTCATGATGTTTTTCATACTTATTGGGATTATTGATGTAACTGTGCAAAGAAAGGAATAAAAAGGGAAATTAATTTGTACTTTTCATACATAATCCTGTAAAATAGTTCATTTTCTTTATAAACAGGCTTGAAGTGCCTGTTATTTTGTGGTTTTGAATCATTTTTTAGGTGCGGGTTGTGCGGGATAACGCGGATTTTTTCTTATGATAACATGAGTTTATTATAAGACTAGCTTATAACTGACAGGAATATGAGCAAGACTGATATTGAATTTTAATAATCCTTTTGTCATTTAACTCAAAACCATCCTGTAACGAGTTATTTCTTATATCGAACTTATGTTAATGTTATATCCCGCCGGTAGAGTGGTTTGTGTCTTTCATTGTATGGTTAAGCCTTTTCTATCCTATCCCTAAGCTTAAACGAACGTATCCTTTCTATCTCCATAGCCTTTGGAGTTAACTCCCAAGCTTATGGAGATAACTCCAAAGGCTATGGAGTTAACTCCGCAAGTTTGGGAGATAGAAGTTGTCAGTAAAAGAACCTTTAACCTGAAGGATACAACCGCTTAGCTTGCCGTAGTTTATAGGATAATATATCCTTTCCGTATCCTTCGTTTATTTTATGTCCTGATTACATGTCTTTTATTTCATCCAAGTTCTTCTGGATATCTTCGTCTTTTAACTCATAATTCATCAAGTTACCTGCCAGGTATTGGTCGTATGAGGCCATATCAATCAGCCCGTGACCTGAAAGGTTGAACAGGATCACTTTCTCTTCACCGGATTCCTTGCACTTGTTCGCCTCGCGTACAGCGGCGGCGATGGCATGGCACGATTCGGGAGCCGGAATGATTCCTTCTGCTTGTGCGAACAAACAACCAGCCTGGAAGGATTCTAATTGCTGGATATCAACCGCTTCCATCAGATTGTCTTTCAATAATTGTGAAACGATGACACCTGCACCGTGATAACGGAGACCTCCCGCATGGATATTGGCCGGAGAGAAATTATGCCCCAGTGTAAACATGGGCAGCAACGGGGTATATCCGGCTTCGTCGCCAAAGTCATACTGGAATTTACCACGGGTCAGTTTCGGACACGAAGCCGGTTCGGCAGCAATGTATCGGGTTTGTTTCCCATTCAGGATAGTGTGGCGCATAAAGGGGAAGCAGATTCCTCCAAAATTGGAACCGCCACCAAAGCAACCGATAATCATGTCGGGATATTCGCCTGCCATTTCCATTTGCTTTTCGGCTTCCAGACCGATAACCGTTTGATGCAGTGTGACATGGCTTAATACCGACCCTAGTGTATATTTACAGTTGGGAGTGCTCATTGCCAGTTCGATAGCTTCGGAGATGGCTGTTCCCAGTGAACCTTGATAATTGGGATTACGGGTAATGATATCCTTGCCGGCACGGGTAGACATGGATGGAGAGGCGGTGACCGTTGCTCCGAATGTCTGCATGATGCTGCGGCGATAGGGCTTCTGATTATAGCTGATCTTTACTTGATAAACGGCAGCTTCCAGCCCGAATACCTTTGCGGCATACGATAGAGCGGCGCCCCATTGTCCGGCACCGGTTTCTGTAGTGACATTGGTTACGCCTTCTTCCTTGCAATAATATGCCTGGGCCAGAGCCGAGTTCAGTTTGTGGGAGCCGATGGGGCTGACACTTTCATTTTTGAAATAAATATGTGCGGGAGTCCCTAGTGCTTTTTCCAGTCCGTAGGCACGTACCAATGGTGTGCTGCGATAGTATTTGTACATTTCACGCACTGCTTCGGGAATTTCAATCCATGCGTATGTCTGGTTTAATTCCTGTTTGCAAAGTTCTTTGGCAAAAATGGGGTAGAGGTCTTCCGGTTTCAGCGCTTCTTTGGTTTTAGGGTTCAACGGCGGCATGGGTTTGGTCTTCATGTCTGCCTGTATGTTGTACCAGTATTTAGGAATTTCATCCTCTGGTAAGATAAAACGTTTCTGTTTTGTGCTCATAATCTTTCAATTTAATAGTTTTGCGGTCAAAATTAGGTAAAAAAAGTATTCCTTACTAATTTTCAACTGCTTTTTTGTCGGGAACAATAAAAAAAGGGATGTCAGAGTAAAAATGCGAAGTTATTTGTTATTATAGGCAGAGATGTGAATATTTTGATTAAGTTTGTTTTCTGTTAATGCAAGATGATATCGACATGGAACCTTTACACAAACTATTTATCTATCGTAAGAAGTTAGTAAAACCGTACATAGAGCGATTGCTGAAATGGATGGACGGGATAACTTATATGATGTCGGCCTTGTTCATCCTTACATTGGTTTATGAGCATGGATTTCTTATTTCTTTTGAAGAAATGGAGATGATAAACACGCTGTATCATTTTGTCTGGATTGTTTTTCTGGTTGATATTTCCCTGCATCTTTTATTAAATTACTCGGATACCAAGCGGAAGTACCGGGGACTGGCATGGATACTGAGTCTGATGCTTTATCTGACTTTGATTCCGGTTATTTTCCATGAACCGGAGGTGCAAGGGGGAATTCATGATTTCTGGTCTTTTTTCCACAGTCGTTTATATCATGTGGTGCTGCTCACTTTGCTTTCGCTGCTGCAATTGTCTAATGGGATAGTCCGGCTGCTGGGCAGGCGCACCAACCCGTCTTTGATCTTTGCATCCAGTTTTCTCATATTTATTCTGATAGGGGCAGCGTTACTGATGCTTCCGCGTGCCACTTATCATGGCATTTCCTTTATCGATGCTCTGTTTACCGCTACCAGTGCCATTTGTGTCACGGGGTTGGTTTCGGTCGATGTCTCTTCTACATTCACGCCCGAGGGGTTGTTCATCATTATCATGCTGATACAAATCGGCGGTTTGGGAGTCATGACCCTGACCAGTTTCTTTGCCATGTTTTTTATGGGGAATACTTCGCTCTATAATCAGTTGGTGGTCCGTGATATGGTAAGCTCGCAGTCACTCAGTTCGCTGCTTTCCACCTTATTATATATATTAGGGTTTACCTTGGTGATAGAGGCTGCTGGGATGGGGGTTATTTTTTTAAGTATACATGGCACTATGGGCATGGATATTGAGGAAGAACTGGCTTTTTCTGCTTTCCATTCCATCTCTGCCTTTTGCAATGCCGGATTCTCTACTTTGTATGGAAACTTAGGTAACGAACTGGTACTTCATAATCATA
>ERZ791822.470-NODE-470-length-24412-cov-7.366917_pt1 | contig 24412 bp, 11 predicted proteins | sample MGYA00510299_ERZ791822 | MGnify/ENA primary metagenome ERZ791822 (study PRJEB30046, sample SAMN00791945) | human gut metagenome | study: EMG produced TPA metagenomics assembly of the A metagenome-wide association study of gut microbiota in type 2...
CGGGACCGGCTTATGTGGATGGTAATCGATTGATATTAACTGCTATTCCTCCTAAGGCTGCTTATCCGGTGAAAGTGACTGTGATAGCCTGGCAATACGGAAAAAACTCATATCCAAAGATAAAGACAGCAGAGCCGGTAAAGCAAACATTTTATATTCAATAATTTAAAACTGAAGATATGAAGAACATCAGAATTTTGGTAATGAGTCTCTTTTTGACAGGTAATCTTATTCATTTATCTGCTCAACAGGTATCTGAGAGTGATTTTCATTCAAATATGCATCCCCGGATTTTTGTAACTGCGGGCGATAAAGAAAAACTGTTACAAAAAATAGAACAAGTAGGTTGGGCTAAAGATATTTATGAAAGCCTTAAACAGGAGGTGGACCCTATACTTGTTATTCATAAGAAAGATCCTAGTTATGTTATTTCCCGTATGCAGATGCATTGGGAACCTGGAAAAAGATATACTCATTTTTATACAGAAGGTAATTTTATCCCTCATAGAGAAGGTAATGCCAAATATCCTACTGTACGAATAACTTATGGGCGTGCCGCCAGTGGTTCTGTACCTTTGGCTCCATTGGATAAAATCATTCCTTATGGAGATGGGGCTTTGACTAAACCTGTTAATATGGATCGTGGTATTGTGAAGTTGACCGATGCCAGTATGAATACACTTTCACAATTAGATCAGACTATACCTTATGATACCGTACCCTTTCATAAAACTGGATTAGGTACTGAGACCGTAAATCGTGCCTTTATTCATTTAGCATGGAAATCTTCTATTCTTTATTATTTTACAGGTAATAAGGATTATGCGAAACTGTCGGCTGATATTTTATGGAATTTTGTGCGTGGTGCATCCCAACAAGAACAGGTAAATCCTGATTTTGAAAAACGTACCGGAGGAAAGCATAGTTCCAATGGATACCTTTCTTTTGAAACGTTGGGGGATACCCGTCATTTTGCTACTCTTCCTTTGGCATACGATATGATTTATAATTACCTGCATCAGGAATATTTTGATTTGGAACAGTTTACAAAGGGTATTTCCGGTGAAATGTGGGCTCCTGCACATACTGAAGGAAAGGAGTGGGCATTACAACGTTTTGAAATCATGTTCAAACGGCTCATTGAAAATAAACTGAATCGTGGCGGCGCCTTACATGGTAATTGGAATACGAATGAACATCAGTCGGCCATGCTTTATGCTTTGGCATTGGATGCCGATACATCTTATGCGGATGGAAAAGGGCGTGCTTATTATGTGAATAAATTAATTTATGGCCCTACTACAGATACTCATGGAGCTTATGTGGATGTTTTACGCGCCAATGTCAGTCCGGCTACCGGATTATGGCCTGAGGCACCGGCTGGTTATGGACAGGGATCCATTTCTCAATTGATTCGTTTCGGGTTTATTTATTACAAGAATGGCATTGATTTGTTGTCTAAAGACCCGTTATTGAATAAAATGTCAGGTTCTATGCCTCAAATGCTTTTTCCTAATGGGTATGTGACGAATTATGGAGATGCGTCTTATGCGGGGATTAATACAGATCAATTGGAATTGATGATGGCTTATTCTAAAGAAAAGAAAGACACCCTTCGTGAAAAGCAGTTTGCTGCGCTGATGAAATATGCCAAGAAACGTGAATTGATAAATGAATTTTATTATTCGTTATTTTTCTATTTGCCAGAACTACCGATGGTAAAAAGTGAACCTAAATTGGAACGTACTTCTTACTCATCTGTATATTCATTGATATTTGAGCGTAACAATGCACCTGATTATCGGGATGCTTTAGCCTTTACTTTGATGGGCTTTGGCAAAGATACAGGTCATCGTCAGCCTAATGGTATGAATATGGAACTATATGGACGTGGGCATGTCCTGGCTCCGGATCAAGGGATTGGTCAAGACTATTGGAGTCGGGATACCCATGAATATAAAATAAATGTGGCAGGTCATAATACTGTCAGTCCCAATGGTAAAGGAGCGGATAATAATATGCCTCAAAATTTGGAAATACTTTGTGCGGAACCAACAGTAAAAGATGGTGGAGCTCCTGCGATGGAAATCAGTCCGAATCACCAGTTTATAGAAGCAGCCAATCATTTTTATACCAAAGAGCTGAAAGCTGAACAGCGTAGGATGTTATCCATTGTTCGCACTTCTCCTAGAAATGGATATTTTGTTGATATTTTTAGTTCGAAGATTATAGATGGGGAAAATAAATATCACGATTATATTTATCATAATATGGGGACTGGTTTTGAAATGTATACTTCGCAGGGGACTCCATTGCCTTTGACAGATGCTCCTTTAGATTCTTTATCAGGAAAAGGATATAGTTATTTCACAACTTTAGGTTCTTTGGAAACTGATCAAGGTTTCCGGACAGATTTTCATCTAGGAGTGGATGATACTCACATGAGCATGTTTATGCTTGGTGCGAAAGGACGCACTGTTTATCAGTTGAATTCTTTATTTAATCATCGGTATTATGAGCCTTCATTGCGGCAGCTTCCTGTACCGGCGGTATTGGTCCGTCAGGAAGGTGAGGCATGGGATAAACCTTTTATTGCAGTATACGAACCTTATGGAAATGGTGCTGAACCACAAATAAAATCTATTTATAAAGGTAGGACACAGGAACAGGGTGGTATTTCCAAATTAACTGTGAAGTATCGACAATCTGGACTCGTGGATCATATTGTGTATTCTGTTTTACCGGAAAATGAGGCTGATTATATGGGGATGAGATTTAAAGGTACTTATAGTGTCCTCTCTCTTGATGGGAAAAAGATGAAGTCTCTTTATATAGGGAATGGTATTTCCTTTATTGTGAAAGAATTAAAGGTGGTGTCTGTGTCCGGAGAACCGTTTAATGCATATTTTGAGCTACAAAATGGTATCCTTTCTTATATTTCAGATAAAGAATTGTCCATTATAACTCAATATGATTTGAAGAAGCAGATTATAAAATGATTCATTTGGATTGAGTGGAAGATTTATATTAAGCGTTTTTATATAAAAGAAAAAATTGAATTATGAAAAAGATAGTTTGTCTTTTATCATTCATAATCATTCCTTTCTGTATTCTAGCACAGCGTGTTTCATATTCATTAAATGATTCATGGCTGTTTTTTAAAGGGCAAGCAAATGTTATGACACCAACCGATAATTGGCAGGAAGTTACCTTACCTCATAGTTGGAATATGGAAGATGGGCAGTATAGTGGAAAAAATCGGTTAGATGATAACGGACATGCCCAAATACAGAGAGGAGATACGGTTTCAATTGTGGATCCGGCTATAAAATTTGGCTATTATCGGGGAGTGGGGTGGTATGCCCGTATAATCAACATACCTGTAGAATGGGAAAAAAAACGTATTTTTGTACGTTTTGAAGCAGCAGGTCAAGTTGCCCGTGTGCATGTTAATGGGCAGATGCTGGGGGAACATCGAGGGGCCTTTACCGCTTTTTGTTACGAACTAACCCCTTATATTATAATAGGAAAAGCAAATGAGCTTCGTGTAGAAGTGGATAATATCCAACGTCAGGATATTCCTCCTTTGTCTGGTGATTTTAATGTAAACGGAGGTCTTTACCGACCTGCACAATTAATAGTGACAGATCAGGTGTGTGTATCACCTTTAGATTATGCTTCTTCCGGAGTTTATATCACGACTAGAAAATTGGATGTTGATAAAGCTACAGTTGAGATACGTTCATTGGTTAATAATGGAGTTCATGCTGCCATGAGTAATAAGCCTGAGGTATCTGCGGAGGATGTTGTTGTTGAAACGGTTATAAAAGATACTGCTGGAAATGCTGTGGCTACGAAGCGAACCTTTAGAACTATAGAACCTGACTGTACAAAGGAAATCATTCAAGAATTGAAGATAGAGAACCCTCATCTATGGAATGGTAGAAAAGATCCTTATTTATATCAAGTAGAAGTAAATGTGTTACGCAATGAAAAAATAGTGGATCGTATTATACAGCCTTTAGGATTACGTATTTTTCGAATTGATTCGGCTTTAGGCTTTTTACTTAATGAGCAACCATATCCTGTTTATGGTGTAGGTCGTCATCAGGATTTTAAAGACAAAGCGTGGGCGTTGACTGAAGAGGAAAATGAACTTGACTATTCTATCATAAAAGAAATGGGAGCTACGGCTATTCGTTTTGCGCATTATCCACAGAGCCAAAATATGCATGATATAGCTGATAGGGAGGGATTTTTGGTATGGGATGAAATTCCACTTGTTAATGAAATAAGACAGGATTATGGCGCTAGACAGAATGTTTGGATAATGATGAAAGAGATGGTAAAACAATTATATAATCATCCTAGTGTGGCTTGGTGGGGTATTTATAATGAAATAGAAAATTTATATACCCCTCCTTCGGAGGAATTTTTAATTAAACTGCGTGATGGAATACGGGCTCTAGATCCAAGTTGTCGTATTATAACAGGGGCTAGTGATCATGGGTTACGTGCACACAACTTGGTTCCTGAAGCTACTTGTTTTAATAATTATCCAGGATGGTATCATGGTAATTACCCGAAGGAGGAAGGTTATACAGGAGAACATTCACAATTCTCTAAATGGATACAAAACAGGGCAAAAGAGATAGGTATGCGTACTGCAATTTCAGAATATGGGGCTGGAGGAGACTATAATCAACACTCAGAGGGAAAGCCATATAAGCCTCAACCGGCGCATGGTGGACCTTTTCAACCTGAAGAATGGTTGGCCTATGTGCATGAAGAGGATTGGCGGATCATGAAGGACAACGATAATTTATGGGGAACTTTTCTGTGGGCGATGTTTGATTTTGCAAGTTGTATGCGTAATGAGGGCAGCGTTCCTTCAATAAATACTAAAGGAATTGTATCTCAAGATAGGACAATAAGGAAAGATCCTTATTATATGTATAAAGCTAATTGGAATAACGAACCAATGGTATATATTGCATCTCGTCGCGCTATAAAAAGAAAACTAGCGGTAACAGATATAAAAGTATATAGTAATTGTCAGGTAATAACATTGAAAGTGAATGGGGAAACAGTGGGGTGTATGCAGCCTGATGATATCAAAGTTTGTTTCTTTAATAATGTATTGTTAAAAAAGGGTAGTAATCAAATAGAAGCGATAGGAAGCACAGTGCAAGGTAATGAACTTGTAGATACTTGTGAATGGATTTTGGAATAATAAAAAACTAATATGATGAGAAAATATGAATTATTGTCATCAGATAGATTTAAACTTGATGTTAATAGTTTGTTGACTGGAAATGTTGGCTAATAATTGTATATATATGAAAAATACCATTTTATTGATGTGCTTGCTTATAACAAGTGTATTGTATGCCCAAGAGTATCCTTTGTCGGTAAAACTGCCACAAGGTCATCCTCGTTATTTGACGAACAGCAATGGTAAAGCCGAAACGAAGAAGTTGATAAAGAAAGAACCGTGGGCACAGGAAGTGTTTGAAAAGTTAAAGCAACGGACAGACCAGTATGCTGACCGAGGCCCGGAATGGCTTACTTCCCGTTTACAAATGTATTGGAAAACTCATGCAACGGAAGTATATATTAAAGGAGAATATTATGATCATGCAGGAGGAGAAAAGGCTCCGGTTCCTACAGTGATGTATACAGGTGCGCGTAGTCATGGAACAAACTATGTCCGTCCCAAGTTGGACGAGCTGAAGCCTTATCAGGAAGATGTTCGTGGTATGTATTTGGTTAATGGAATGTTGGAAGGTAAACCATATGAGTGGGTGAATATTAGTAAAACCGGAAATATTATACAAAACATTAATGTAGAAATCTTAGGTATAGCTCGTGATGCTGCTTTTTTGTGGTGGATAACCGAAGAAAAGAAGTATGCTGAACTAGCAACTTCAGTTTTTGACACTTACATGACCGGAATTTATTATCGCAATGTTCCCGAAGATTTGAATCATGGTCATCAGCAAACATTGGTTGGTATGAGCAGTTTTGAAGTGATACATGAAGGAGCATTGGATGCATTAGTACCTTTGTATGATTTTCTGTATGATTATTTGAAGGTTAATAAGCCGGATAAAATGGATATTTATGCTGCTGCCTTCAAAAAGTGGGCGGATAATATCATAGACAATGGAGTTCCCCATAATAATTGGAATTTAATTCAGGCACGTTTTATCATGAATATCGGATTGATTTTAGAAGATGACAATCAATATACCGATCGCAAGGGACGGGAATATTATATAGACTATGTATTGAATCAATCTTCTATCCGACAATGGTCACTTTCGGAATTGGCTGATTATGGTTTTGACAAGAATACAGGTATTTGGGCGGAATGTCCCGGCTATAGCTGTGGTGTGGTGGCTGATTATGCAGACTTTGTCAATTTGTTTGATCGTAATTTGAATATGGATTTGACCAAACACATTCCTGTCATACCAAAGGCGATAGCTGCAACTCCACAATATTTGTTTCCTAATAGAATGATTGTTGGCTTTGGAGATACGCATCCCGGCAAGTTACGTACTGATTTTTTTGAGCGTATGATCAGTAATGCACAAAAATATGGTAAGAAAGAACAAGAAAAGCAATTTACATCCATGCTAAAGTTGTTTAATCCTTCTTTTGCCAGATCGTCTGCTGATAAAAAAAATGTACGTGTGGCTGTTACTTCCTTTTTCGGTGATAAACCTTTGATAATTGATGATAAAATTTCCGTTGGGAAAATAGATGATTATGTAACTCCTACATTCTATGCTCCCAATGTCAGTTGGTTTGTTCAGCGCAATGGTATGCATCCTCGCCATAGTCTGATGATATCATTGAATGCCAGTAAGGGCAATCACATGCATGCCAACGGTATCAGTATGGAACTTTATGGTAAAGGTCTGCCTTTGGGGCCCGATGCCGGAATCGGACTGACCCTTTATTCCGGTCAGGATTATTTGGAATATTATAGTCAGTTTCCTGCCCATAACACCGTTTGTGTAGATGGAATATCAGCCTATCCGGTTATGAAAAGCAACCATGCATTTAAGTTATTAAACTGCTATCCTCAAGCGGGAAAGAAAGTGGCATATCAGCCTGTCAGCTATAGCGATATGCTTTTCGCGAACCAGAGTCACAGGCAGATCAAAACCGCCTGATGAGTATTGTGACTACAAGTGAAACCACAGGGTATTATGTAGATATCTTTCGTAGCAAGAAAATAGAAGGAGGTGATAGAATGCATGATTATTTCTATCATAACATGGGACAAGTCATGAATTTAACGGCTGTTGATGGGACGGATTTGAACTTGCAACCAACAGAAGAATTGGCTTTTGCTGGAGCAAATCTTTATACCTACTCTTATTTGTTTGATAAAAAGAGTGCTTTGACGGATAAGGATATTCGTACAGTTTTTACCATACGAATGTCTGATAAGGATGATATCAGTATGAATATGTGGATGAAAGGGGAGAAGGAGCGTAAAGTCTTTACAGCCTTGAGCCCTATGACGGAGGGATTGAGTCGTACACCAGATATGCCTTATCATATAAAGGAACAACCTACCCTTACATTTGTAGCCCGTCAAGAAGGAGAGGCGTGGAATCGTCCGTTTGTAGCTGTCTATGAACCTTCATCCGTGAAAGAGCCCGGTAATATTGTTTCCGTTACTTTTCCTGAAGTTCAGAGTGAAGAGAAAGGAAGTCATATAGGTATTTGTATCAACCAGAAAGATGGACGTGTGGACCATATTCTGTCTTCGGACAATCGGTCGGATATATGTCGATTAGGACAGATGAGTGCATCGGCTTCTTATGCATTATGGGGCGAAAAAGAAGGAAAAGATTGTATGGCTTTCTTGGGTGGAGGTACTTTTTTACAAACACCTCAGATTATGATAAAATCTGTTATACCGGTCAATGTATTGTTGGAATCAAAACAGGGTAAATGGTGTTATACAGCATCAAATAATTGTACAATAATTATAAAGGGAAAAGAGTTTCAAGTCGAAGCTTCTTCTGATTTAAGTGAGATTAAATAACAGAATAAATATAGATACTGGTTAAAATTCGGCTACTTTGAGACTTTTTCAAAGTAGCCGAAATCTTTTTCGTGTTTATTAGTAGAAGTTTTAGTGCTTTTTGTTATATTTGCTTCACTTAGGTGTATTAATTTGATAACAAGCGCAATATAATGAAAAACATATTAAAATATATTTTGACGTTCTTCTTTCTATTTGCTTGCATCGCTGTTTATCCACGTTCTTATTCCTTTCGTGGTTTGTCTTTGACTGAAGGACTGTCTGATCTGGTAGTGAATGCTATCTATAAAGATTCTCTTGGTTATGTATGGATTGGTACAGGTAATTCGCTCGAACGTTTTGATGGAATTCATATTAAGCATTATCTTATTGTCGGTGATGATGAAAAATTAAAACGTGTGAATGTTATTACAGAAATGCCAGATAACCAGATTTGGATGGGAAATGGTATGGGATTATGGCGTTTGAATGAAGAAAAAAATGACTTGGAACCTATTGCACGTGAAACAATAAATCATGGAGTGCATTCATTGTTGCATGATGGGAAAGGGACTCTTTATATTGGTACTGAAGCGGGATTGTTTATTTATAGAAAAGGAAATATAAAAAAGATTTTGATTGATCCTAATGTATTATCTTCGGCAAACTCCATTGCCGGATTGAATTTGGGAGAGGATGGAGTACTTTGGTTGGCTACAGGTAATGGCCTTTATTCATTGCAGCTTTCGAATGAAAAAATAAATTCATATCATAATGTTGTGAATGATAAACATGTTTGTTCCTTTAATAATATAGCCCGTGTGGGTAGTAAACTTTATATGGGGACTATGGGACAAGGTATAATCAGTTTTGATATACATTCTAAAACTTTTGAACGCTTTGTTGATGTGGGATGCAATGTGATATCTTCCTTATCCAGCGATGGGCGGAGTTTGTTGTATGTCGGTACGGATGGTAATGGTGTGCATTTTGTATCTACGGATAAGAAGAAAATAATCCGTTCCATGCGACATGAAACAGGTAAAGATGATACATTACGTTCTAATTCAGTGTATTCGGTACTGGTAGATAGAGATGGTTTGATTTGGGTAGGATTTTATCAGCAGGGGCTTGACTATACTTTGTATCAGAGTGGCTTGTTCTCTACATATACTTATTCTCCTTTTTTTAATTCGAAAGATATGTCAGTACGTGCTCTTGTCATCAGAGAACGTGAGAAACTGATAGGTTCACGCGACGGACTTTTTTATATTGATGAAAAAAATCATCGTTTTAAAAGTTTCAAGATTCCACAATTACGTTCCAATATGATTTTTTGTTGTTTGTTTTATCAGGGTGAATATTATATTGGAACCTACGGAGGAGGAATGTATATTCTCAATCCGCAAACTTTGATGATAAGAGATTTTGAATCTGATGGAAAAATGCCTTTCAGTAAAGGTCATATATTTTGCATTAAACAAGACTATGATAACAACCTGTGGATTGGTACTTCAATGGGAATTTTTTGCTATAAGGACGGTAAGAGGATTGCGCATTATACTAGTGCCAATTCTAAACTTCCGGATGGAAATGTTTATGAAATCTATTTTGATTCTACGCAAAAAGGATGGGTCTGTACGGAGAATGGGATGTGCATATGGGATCCTTCTACGAAGACATTAAAAACAGATGTCTTTCCTGAAGGGTTTATAGATAAAGAGAAGATCAGAGTGGTGTATGAGGATTCTAACCATGATCTTTATTTCTTTCCGGATAAGGGGGCTTTATTTATTTCTGATTTGTCTATGACAACTTTCAGACGTTTACCTCCTGGTACTCCTTTAGAGGGAAATGATGGAATGTTTGTGATAGAGGATAATGAGAAATGGTTGTGGTTTGGTACGAATAATGGTTTGATCCGTTATGATAAAAAGGATAATTTTATTCCTTACAATTTTGTAGATGGTATCCCCAGTCCTATTTTTACCCTTTGTCCTCCTGTACATGATAGTAAGGGAGGAATATGGTTTGGAAATTCCAAAGGCTTGTTATATTGGGATGCTGTACGTATGAATAAAAAGAAATTGAATAATTATTTTATTTCAATAACCGATGTGTATGTGAATGGTAAATCAACACTTCAGCCTGTCTTCAAAAAAAGTAATCAGACCGAAATTTTGTTGGAACCGTCACAGAAAAATGTGACTTTCTGTTTTTCCGATTTCAGTTATACATCTCCTGCTTTCATGGCATATGAATATCAGTTGGTTGGTGAGGATACCAACTGGGTGGCTGTAACGGGACGTTCGGATGCAACTTATTATGATTTACCGTCCGGTACTTATACATTTAAAGTCAGACGGATGGGAGATCCTGATTCAGAAATGCAGATGACGGTTAAGATCGCTTCTTCTATCAGTATATGGGGTATATTATTTATTGTAATAACAGTAGTGACTGGGAAGTATTGTTTTTGGGGTCAAAGGAAAAAGAGAATGGAAAGAAAAAGAAAAGAACAAGTGCCTGATTCTGTTAAAGTCACAGAAAAAAAAGTGCAACCAGTTGAAGGATCTCACATTGTGGTGGAAGAGAAATACAAAACAAATAAGGTAAGTATAGAAGAGTGCAAACGATTGGTAGAGAAATTGGAAATTATCATGCATAAGGAAAAGCCTTATACCAATCCTAATTTGAAAATTGCTGATTTGGCCGTTTCCATAGGTACATCATCTCATACTTTGTCTTATTTGTTTAATCAATATTTAAACCGTAATTATTATGATTATATCAATGATTACCGTATAGCTGAATTCAAGCGCTTGGTGGAGAAAGATGAATATGCTAAGTACACTTTGAGTGCTTTGGCGGAGTTGTGCGGATTTAGTTCACGGGCTTCCTTCTTCCGATATTTCAAAAAAGCGACTAATATCACTCCCAATGAGTATATCCGAAGTATTGGGAAAAACAATGAATAACCTTGCTTTTTCTTGTTGAAAGTATCAAATTATTATGTGATACTGATAGCTATAAGTTCTTAATCTGTTATAAAATAATGGATTAAGAGCTTTTTTGTCTAGAGTAATGATGTGAGATTGATTAGAACTGAGAAAATACTTTTTTTGTTTTCTCATCTTCTATATTTGCATCTGTAAATGTAACCCAAAAAGCTGAGAACATGAAAAACATAACCATGAAATCTACTCAATTAATAGAAGATTCTTATACGAATTATCATCATTCAATCTATCTGTATATCTATTATAGGATAGGAAATAAAGAAGAAGCAGAAGATTTGGCACAAGATGTATATGTGCGGCTGATGGATTACAACCGGATACTATGCTTGGAAACTATTAAGTATTTTATTTTTACCATTGCCCGTAATTTAGTGAATGACTATTTACGTCGCTATTATAAAAGACAAGAAGTAACTTCTTATATATATGAACATACGGTGGCTTATACGAATGAGACTGAAGCCCGTGTGGTGGCAGATGATTTGGAAGCGTGTGAAAAACATAGATTGTCTTTACTTCCTCCACAACGTCGTATTATTTATACAATGAGTCGTTTTGAAAGTAAATCGATTTCAGATATTTCAGAGGAACTAAATTTGTCGCATCGTACTGTTGAGAACCATTTAAGGATAGGACGACATGAGATGCGTGAGTTTATCAAACAATGTATATAATAAAATAAAGACTATAAAATTGTTAATTTTAAATTTTAAGTTTATGAAGAATGATTTTTTTAAAATTTCATCAAAAAGAATCTTATTCTCTATGATGATGGCTTCTGCATTGTTGGCAGGTAGTCCGCAGGCTATATTTGCTGGGGTGAATGAAATACAGGCTGTTATGCAGACTGGAACAGTGAAAGGTCAGGTAGTGGATGTTCAAGGTGAGCCTATAATTGGTGCCAGTGTTTTGGTGAAAGGTACTACGAATGGAACTATTACGGATTTTGATGGTAATTTTACATTAGGAAATGCTACCAGAGGAACATTGGTGGTTTCTTATATTGGTTATAAAGCCCAGGAGGTTATAATAAAAGGAAGGAATTTGGTAAAAGTTGTACTTCAGGAAGATTCTGAAATTTTGGATGAGGTAGTAGTTGTAGGTTATGGTACTCAGAAAAAGGCTACATTGACCGGTGCTGTTTCTGTGATTGATGCAGATGAGACTTTGAAAGGGCGTGCTACTACAAATGTTGCTACTTCTTTGCAGGGGACTATTCCGGGATTGACTATTACTCGTACTACTTCCCGTCCTACAGAAGATCCTACTCTTTCATTACGTGGAGGCATCTCTACTAATGATAATAAGCCTTTGATTTTGATTGATGGTTCTGAAGCATATACGTGGGAATTGAACACGATTAATCCTAATGACATAGAAAATATTTCTGTTTTAAAAGATGCTTCTGCATCTATTTATGGTGCGCGTGCGGCAGGTGGTGTTATTTTAATTACGACTAAGCGTGGCAAGGCGGAGAGATTGACTGTAACTTATAATGGAGCTGTTACGGCTAATTTTCAGGGAAAGAGATATCCGGCAGCTACAGGTTCTGAATGGGCAAAGATGATGTTAAGTGCAGCTCATGAAGATATTAATGGATCAGTGTGGTCCATTATGGATTTTACAGAAGATGAGTTTAAAAGAGTTGCTAATAATGAGGCTTTTGATTGGACTACAAAGAGTGGAATTAAATATCGAATTGATCCATTGAATGCCTACCAACCTGATTATGTATACGGTACGACATGGAGTCATAATCATAATTTGAGTATTTCTGGTGGCTCAGAGAAGATACAGACTAAAACGTCTATAGGTTTTGCAGATGATCGTTCTATTATTAAAGTGACTTATGATGGTCAGAAAAAATATAATTTTCGTAATAATACAGACTTTAAATTAGGGGATTATGTGAAGTTAGCAACTAATATTGCTTACGACAACCGTTATAAGAATGTTCCTTCTAAAGGGATTGGCTTTGGTTTACAAGATTTTTATGTATTTCCTCTTTATACAGAGGATGGTACGAAATATTATGATAACTTTGGAGGAAATAATGTACTTGCCCATTTGACAGAAGCGGGACGCACAAAAAATAAGTTTGATTCATTTCGTTTGGGGGGGAAAATAGATATAGATTTGAGTTTTTTGCATTCATCATTAAAAGGCTTGTCTATAAGTGCGAAGGCTAATGTTCGTCAAGATCATACAAACTGGAGAACTATTAATAAAACTATACAAATGTATGATTATTATACAGGTGAGGTTACCAATAATGCACAGACAAGTTCCCAGTCTAAAACTCCTCAAATGTATGAAAATAATAGTAGTAATTTATATCAAGATTATGAGTTTTTCTTGAACTATGATCGTACTTTAGATAGGCACCATATTGCAGTGATGCTTGGTAATACAAATGAATTACGTGAAAATCGCTCCTTGACTGTACACAGGACAGCAAGTTCAAATCAAGAATTGGAAGACTTGAGTGTGTATGATGCATCTAGTACGGAATTGGTAAGTAATGATGATTGGGGTAAAACAGAACAATATAGGTGGGCTTTCGTCTCTTTCTTGGGAAGAGTGAACTATGATTATGCGGGCAAATACATGATTGAAGGAACTTGGCGTCGTGATGGTTCTTCGAAATTGGTAAAAGAGCAACGATGGCAAAACTTTTTTGGAGTTTCAGGAGGATGGAGAATTTCAGAAGAAAATTTTATAAAAAACAATATAACTTGGTTGGATAATTTGAAGGTACGTGGATCTTGGGGAGAAGCTGGTAATTTGAGTTCTATTGGTAACTATGAAAGTTTTGCAACGATAGGAACAGGTACTACAATTTTTGGTACCACTCCTGGATTAGCCAATACTGCATGGATTGGTGGAATCATTGATACTTCACGTACTTGGGAGCGTGTAGAAACTACTAATATAGGTTTGGATTTTGGAGTGTTGGGTAATAGATTGAGTGGTAGCTTTGAATACTATTGGCGTAAAAATAAGGGAATGTTGATGTCCATCACTTATCCTAAAGTATTGGGGGCATCAGCGCCTGCCACAAATTCTGGAACTTACAAAGCTGAGGGATGGGAACTTGCTTTAAATTGGCAAGATCGAATCAATGAAGATTGGAGTTACAATATAGGTTTTATATTGGCTGATGCTAAAACGGAAATTGCCTCTTATGAAGGAGCTATTTCTAAAAAAGCAGGAGTTAATAAGATTGTAGAGGGATATCCGATGAATTCTTTGTGGGTATATAAGACTGATGGATTGTTCCAGAACCAATCAGAAGTAGATGCATATTATAGTCAGATGACTGGCAATGTTTCTGGTTCTAAACTGACTTCTGTAAAACAAGGTACTGATAATGCATTAACTCCGGGCAGCGTGCGTCGCGTGGATTTAAATGGAGATAAAGATATTACTATTGATGACTTATATTACTTTGGTGATATGGCTCCCCATTATACATTTGGTATAAATTTGGGATTGACTTACAAAGGGATTGATTTTAGTGCATTTTTCCAGGGGGTTGGACAGCAATATAATATTCGCAGTGGCCAAATGGGATGTGCTTTCTGGTCAGGATGGACAAATACAAATGGTTACTTCTTAGGTAATACTTGGACTTCAGATGATAATCCTTATTATCCTGGTAATCAAGGGGATGATGTGTTTCCCGTAATGTCTCGTAATGGTAACCGTAATACATGGAACTATAAGGATTATAATGATTTAAATGTGATGAATAATTGGTATGTGCGTTGTAAATCTATTCAGTTGGGATATACATTACCGAAGAGTTGGATTTCTAAAGCAGGTATACAAAACTTACGTGTATGGTTAGCAGGAGAAAACTTGTTTGATATTTCCAATGTGAAAGATGGGTTTGACCCTGAAGCAAATTATGAAATGGGTACATATAGTGGTTTAGAAGTCTTCTCGAGTTCCGTTTCTTTTGGTTTGGATATAACTTTCTAATAACTTAATAAAAATGAATATGATGAAAACGAATAAATATATAATAGTTTTGATTTCTACTGCACTATTTTCTTTGACTGGATGCACAGACTGGTTAGAGCAGGAACCAATGTCACAAGTAACTACAGCTGTATATTTTAAAAATGCTGAACAGTTTCAGAATGCTGCTAATAAATTGGCGGATGAATGTTATGGATTTGGACGTAATTTCACGAGTAACGAAAGTTTTAGTATTTTCTTTGATTATGGAACAGATTTAATTGGTCGGAGTTCAGATGAAATTTCAGGTTTAAATGGTGCACCTACTTCTGAATCTTATTATGAGAAATCTTACAAGGCTCTTCGAAATATCAATAATTTATTGGATCAAAGCAAAAATTATACAGGGACAGAAAATATTGACCAACCTGTAGGGCAAGCTTTATTTTATCGTGCATTTTGGCATTTCTTTTTGTTGAAACGTTATGGAGGCATAACTTTAGCTACTTATGCACCTGAGACTAATAGTGATATGATTCTGGCACCACGTAACTCACGTTATGAAGTTGTACAACAGATTCTTGATGATTTAGATGAAGCTATAAGTCGTTTAAAAAATACCACCAAGTCTTCTACAGGAAATAATGGACAGGTAACAATTGAGGCTGCCAATGCATTAAAAGCTCGTGTTTGTCTGTTTGAAGGAACTTGGGAAAAATATAATGGTAGAGGTAACGCTGATGAGACTAACGGTGATGGTATCCAATCGGGAGCTGGTACGGTAATTCCTGATAATTATCCATCAATAGAATCATTGTTGACCATGGCTAAGGAGTGTTCAGGTAAATTTGTAGAAGGTGGGGAGTATGGAAATGAGTATGCTGTATGGATGCCTGATGAAGAACTGTCTGGTTATGAAAATCAAGCTGCCTATTATTATTTTATTTTGGAGGATGCTGCATCTAATCCTTACGGACTTGACAAATCATCCAATGATGAAGCTATTTTTCGTTTAATTTTTGATTATGATAAAAACAAAAAGTCTGGACAGAATCTTTCTCATACGGCACCAGTAAGTGGGACTCGTAAGTTAATGGATATGTTTTTGTGCAAAGATGGTCTTCCTGTACATAAATCTAAATTATTTAATGGATATAAAGGTTTGAATACGGAGTTTGAAAATCGTGATAGCCGTATGACTGCATTATTTAAACGAGTAGATTATTGTTATTGGGGATATGCAGGTTCTGGTAAAGGTAATCCGTCTGATTATACAACTACTCCTGATTTAGGCAATGGCGGTATTGGTTATATTCCTAAATTATCAGCTTATAGTGCTAATGATATTGCTTATGAAGGACGTAAATTTGTAGTCTCAAATTATTATATACTGTCATATATTATAGATGTAATATATTGTTATACAGAGCGTTATTGTATATTTAGTATAAATCAACTGATTGATATATATTCTGTTGGTAAGCTGTTATCTTTTTGTCCTTTAGTCTGTATATTTGCATTGTATGATATGGTTAAAGGTATTTATCTATTATAAATATAGTATGAAGAACATTGAGAGAATAGTTTTGCTTGTCATTGTCGTATTGAGTAGTATTTCAATGCGGGCACAGACTTTAGAAAATTTTTTTAAAGCACCTCCTTTATGTGCACGACCGAGTACTTACTGGATGTGGATGAATGGAAATATATCCAAAGAAGGACTTACCGCTGACTTGGAATACATGAAACGGGCTTCTTACGGTGGGGCAATGATGTTCAATGTAGGAGTTGGGATACCCAAAGGTAGTGTTGATTATGCTTCTCCTCAATGGGATGAAATGACATTGCATGCAGTGAAAGAGGCAGAACGTTTGGGCTTGGAGCTTTACCTTCAGAATTCTCCCGGATATAGTGGCACTGGTGGCCCATGGATAACTGTGGAAAATTCGATGCAACAATTAGAGTGGACAGAAACGATGGTGGTACCTGATAAAAAAGGTTTGATTGAATTAGATTTGCCTCAGCCTTATGCGAAGTTGGGATATTATCAAGATATAAAGGTACTTGCATTTCCCGCATTGGAATGTGAAACACAATTATTTCCATCTTTGGTAACGAAAGTTTTATTGGATGATGAGGAAATAGATAAAAACTTGTTTTTTGATAATGATTTAGAATCACAAGTTCGTATGCAGCGGGCTGGTTCTGTCTTGACTTTCGAGTTATCCCAACCTTTTGAAGCTCGTGCTGTCACTGTACGACGGGGTAAGCGTGAAAAACCATTGGACCCTCATGACGGACCTCGTGATTATGCTCCTGATTTAAAATTGGAAGTGTCAGAAGATGGCAGGCATTATGTGGACGTTTCTAATATAAGTTGTCCGGCATTACGTTCTATGGATACTCCTGGTATTGCTCTGTTTGAACCGGTCAAAGGACGATATTTTCGATTCATAACAAATCGTGGGACCAATATTAGTGAAGTTCTATTACATGCCTCAGCCCGTTTGAAAGATTGGACAGCAAAAACGAATTATGTGAAAGATCCTGTAGCATTGGGAAATTATGATTCTCAGGATGTAACGGGGCAAACGATAGACCCTTCAAGTGTGATTGATATAACTTCATTAATGAACACTGATGGCAGATTGAAATGGAAAAGTCCCCCTGGCGTGAAGCGTTGGATAATTCTTCGTATGGGGTCTACTACTACCGGTGAAGTGGTAGCAGCTGCACCCGATAGCGGCGTTGGGCTGGATTGTGATAAATTTAGCAAGAAAGCTTTAGATCAGCATTTTGATAATTTCCTGATACCGCTTTTGAATAAATTGAAACCGTGGTGTGGGAAAACATTAAAAGCTCTGATGATGGATAGTTGGGAAGCGGGAAAGCAGAATTGGACTTCTTCTTTGCCGGGTTATTTTAAACGACATTGTGGATATGATTCTACTCCATGGTTATTGGCTATGACGGGACGCATAGTAAGAAGTATAGAGGATACGGAACGTTTCCTATATGATATGCGGCGCACCCAAACGGATATGTTTAATGAAAATTTTTTGGCATATTTTAAAGAAAAAGCAGCACAGTATGGTTTGAAGTTTGCAGCCGAACCTTATGGAGATGGAAATTTTGAGAGTTTGGAGTATGCGGAAGTTTTAGATTATCCGATGAGTGAATTTTGGGTACATTATATTTATGGAGGTGTGACAACATCAAAAATGGCAGCTAGTACCTCTCATCTTTGGAACCGTCCGATAGTTGGAGCAGAGTGTTTTACGGGAACTCCTTTTAATAGTAAATTGACCGAGCATCCTTATGCTATGAAAGCAGAAGGGGATTATATGATGACGGTTGGAGTCAATCGGTTTGTTTATCATGTTTTTGCTCATCAGCCTTATGTCGGAAAAACGGCAGGTAGTTTAATGACTATGGGACCTTTTGGTACACATTTGAATCGTAATTCTGTATGGGCGGAGCAAGCCGTTGGATGGAATATGTATAATGCACGTTGTGCTTATTTGTTACAACAGGGACACTATGTGGCAGATATTTTATATATAAAAGATGAAGGTATATCTTCTGGTATCACTGATTATGATTCAGCCTGCCCTATGACTCCGTATGGATATTGTTGGGATATAGGTAGTCGAAATGTGTTACAACATTTGTCTGTACAGAATGGAAGGTTGGTTTTACCTCATGGAATGAGTTATCGTTTATTGGTACTTACTCCGATGAAGCGATGTTCGCCTGAATTATTGAGGCAAATAAAACGATTGATTGGACAGGGGGCAACGGTATTGCTTTCTTCAGAGAAACCGGAAGGATATATGGGAATGGATTTGGTGAAAGATAAGGCTGTAAAATTGTTAGCAGCCGAATTATGGAATATGGCAGGTAAAGAGAATGTATATCATTCAAAAGATTTGCGACAAGTTCTGAAAAAATGCTGTATATCGCCCGATTTTTCTTTTATTGCAGAAAATAAAGATGCACAGATTCATTTTATACATCGTGCGGTGAATGGGGATGATGTTTATTTTGTAGCTAATCATCGTCGCCGTATGGAGAAAATAACCGCTACTTTCCGTGTTACAGGAAAAGTTCCTGTCCTATGGGATGCTGAGACCGGAAATACTGGAATTCCTGTTGCTTATAAACAAGAGAATGGAGTTATAAAAGTGACTTTAACTTTGCAAGAAAGTGGTTCGGTATTTATCGTGTTTCGTGAAGAAAAAATAGGGCGGACAATTACGGATGATTTTAAAGAAGTAGTACCTGAATCTGTTTTGTCACAACCTATATTTAATACATTTACAGTGTCTTTATGGGCAAAACCGGAAACATTTGCTGCATCTGGAAGGGGTTTTTTATTATTTCCAGACAAAGGAGAAGAACGATATGGGAGGGGACATGCCGTAGTGGGGATTGCTATGGGACAAAATGGTATACGGATATATGAACGTACTAAAACGAACAATGTTGTATTAGAGTCCAAAACTCCAATAGAAGGTTGGACCTATGTTACTTTAGTTTATTCAGATGGAATTCCGACTCTCTATTTGAATGGAAAAAAGGAAGTGACAGGAAAAAAGTCAATGTTTGTTTGTTCACCTGCTTATGATGTACCAATGGCTGAAGAGCAATATATAGCTAGTTTCGAGGGAGATCAAACTAAGGTCCGGTATATAGCTGAGGCGTGGTCTCCCCAAGAGGTACAGGAAGAATATATAAAAGGACTGCCTGTTCCGGTTCTACCGGAGGATAGTAAAATGTTATTAACTTTGAATACAGATTGGAAAGTATGTTTTCCCGTAGGAAGTAAGGCTCCTGCTGAAATCAGGATGGATGTGTTAGCTTCTTTACATAAACATGAAAACTTCAATATCAGACATTTTTCAGGTAAAGCAACTTATAAAAAGACATTTATATTGACCAAAAAAGATCTGAAAAGTTATTCGAAGATAATGCTTGATTTGGGACGTGTGGAAAATATAGCAGAAATTAGTGTGAATGGAGAAAATCCCGTATTGGTTTGGAAAGCTCCATATCGAATTGATATAACTTCTGTCGTTAAAGCCGGAGAAAATTCAATTACGATTGATGTGACAAATCTGTATCCTAATCGTATCATCGGAGATGAGTATTTATCGGAACGATATGAATATGATGAGTACGGGCGTATTGTTAAATTACCTTTTTGGTATGTGAATCAGCAAGCAGATAGTAATCGGGAAAGAGTGCTTTTTATACCTTGGAAGTATTATAAGAAAACTGATCCTTTATTGGAAGCCGGACTTTTAGGTCCTGTGCGTATAGTGGGGATATTCAATGAAAAATAAAATAATTAATTAAAACCATGAAAAAGATATTTTTTATTGTAGTAACAGCATTATGGAGTGTTATGCAGACTCTGAATGCTCAAATTATTGATGTAAGAGTAAAGACAGAGCCGTTTACTCATTATTGGAGTGTTGGCGTAGGGGCCGGACGTGCTAATGAAGGGCTTCGTGCCGGGTGGTTGGAACATTTGCAACTGGTAAAAAAAAATTGTGGCTTCCGATATGTGCGGATGCATGGATTGTTCCATGACGATATGTTTGTTTATTTTCGGAAACCTGATGGAAAAGTTGTTTATAATTGGCAATATATAGATGAATTATATGATCGTATGTTGGCAATAGGTGTAAAACCTTTTGTAGAATTAGGATTCTTTCCTAAAGACATGGCAGCTGAAAACAGCAAAACACAGATGTGGTGGAAAGGTTATGTTTCTGTAGATCGTAATAACTTTGGAAAATGGCATGATTTAATCAAGGCTTTTACTCAACATATCGTTGATCGTTATGGTATTAATGAAGTTCTTACTTGGTATTTTGAAGTATGGAATGAACCTAACTTGACTGGAACTGGTGGATTTTTTCACGGGACAAAAAGTGATTATTTCCGATTATATAAGGAGGCTGTTACTGCTATAAAATCAATAGATGAGAGATTGAAAGTCGGAGGTCCGGCAACTAGTAATTTTATAGCGGATCATAGACATGACGGGGAGATATTGGATCATAGCCAGTCTCGGTTTTATACTCAGGAAGAAATCAATAAACAGCAGTGGAAAGGAGTTTGGATAGAGGACTTTCTTCATTATTGTGAAAAGGAGAATCTTCCGGTAGATTTTATATCTACACATCCTTATCCGACAGATTATGCACTTGACCCGGAAACAGGACGTGGTAAAGGTGCTATTCGGTATGTACATTCCTTGAAAGATGATATTCAGTGGTTGCGTCAGCAGTTAGCTGATAGTAAATATCCTGAAGCTGAAATTCATTTGACAGAATGGAGTACAGGGCCGAATAGTCGTGACCGTATGCATGATATTCTGCCACCAGCAGCTTATATTATCAAAACTAACTTGGACTGTATAGGTTTAGCGAATTCATTAATGTACTGGACTTTTACGGATGTTTTTGAAGAAAAAGGAGGGGGAGAGGAAATATTCCATGGAGGTTTTGGTATGATTAATTTTCAAGGATTGGTTAAGCCGTCATTTCATGCTTATCGTATGTTGAATCAATTAGGGGATGAAAAGATATATTATAAAGATCCTCTTTTTATCAGTCGCTCTTCAAAAACAGGAAAACTTTCTGCTATAGCTTTTAATTATCCGAAAGAGTATGAACAGACAGTTCCTTCTATGCAGAATTTTACTAATTACATGAATGCTTCTTCTAAAACATTAGATATTGTATTGGAAGGGTTGAATCCGAATGCTTGTTTTGAAATTGAGGTTTTGGATAAAATGCATGGTAATGTATATGATGCTTATTTGAATATGGGGGCTCCTCATTCTCCAAATATTCGGGAGATAGAATTTTTAAGACAAAAGGCTTGGGACACTGTGAAAGAGATAGTTAAGGTCGATGAGGATGGAAGACTAATATTAAAGCGTGATATAGATCCGTGGAGTTGTATTTTGATTCGTGAATTGTGATAAACTTGGCGTTTATTATTTGCTTTGAGAAAAGGAAACATGAATAAAAATATTTTGATAATTATTTGTTTATTAATATTATCCGGTTTGACTGGATTATATTCACAAGATACCGGCGATGTACAGGTGAAAAGTGGTTATGTGAAGGTTCCGGAAGGTTCTTTGTATTATGAAGAAGCAGGTACGGGAGAGCCGCTTATTTTTATTCACGGACACTCTTTGGACCGTAGAATGTGGAATGAACAGTTCTTTAAGTTTGCAAAGCATTATCGAGCTATACGATATGATTTGCGCGGATATGGCATTTCATCCAAACAAACGGAAGATTTCCAATTTACCCATGCAGAAGATCTGGTTGCTTTGATGGATGCTTTGCATATACGGAAAGCGCATATTGTAGGTTTGTCTTTGGGGGGATTCGTTGGTGCGGATATGCTGGGATGTTTTCCGGACCGTATGTTGTCCGCTTTCTTGGCCAGCGGAAATATCCGCAAATCAAAAGGACCCAGTGAGCCGATGACAAAAGAGGAAGCGGCAAAACGGGATGAAGAAATCGCAGCACTGGAAAAGAAAGGAGTGGATGTAATGAAGAAGGAATGGTTCGAAGGACTGATGCAGTCGGGTGGAACAAGAAAAGAAAGAATGCGTGTGCCTCTGTGGGAGATGATCGATGACTGGGATGCATGGCAGCCTTTACATAAGGAGGTGAGGGTGATAATCGGACTGGATGCTTATGCAAAACTGAAAGAAAATCATCCTCAGGTACCTACTTTGATTGTTGAAGGCAGGTCACCCGGAAACAGATATTCCGATCATCCTGAGATTTTGGATTATCTTCCGAATGGAAAATTGAAAGTGCTGGATGATTGTGGTCACATGATGAATATGGAGCAACCGGAAGCATTTAATGAAGCATTGGAAGAATTTTTAAATGACTTGGAATAAAAGTGGTTGGACTGCTGAAAAAGGAAGAGGTATTTTGAGTACTCTCTTCCTTTTTTTCGTATTATAAAATAGAGATTCCAATAATCGGATAGTAAATGAAAAAATACAATGATATGAAGAGAAAAGTATTTATAGCGGTTATGTCGCTAGTTGTTTCAGGTGGTTTGTCTGGCCAATCAGTTTATCCCGGCCAGCATTCCGGAAAATTGAAAAAAGAAACCATAGCTCCGATGCAAGTCAAGAGCTTTGATTTGAAGGATGTCCGTTTGCTGCCGAGTCGTTTTCGTGAAAATATGATGCGTGATTCTATGTGGATGGCTTCTATAGAGGTGGACAGGCTGTTACATAGTTTCCGTACTAATGCGGGTGTGTTTGCCGGTCGAGAAGGTGGTTACATGACAGTAAAGAAATTAGGCGGATGGGAATCCTTGGACTGTGAATTGCGTGGACACACCACAGGGCATTTGCTTTCTGCCTACGGCCTGATGTATGCGGCGACAGGCAGTGAACTGTTCAAACACAAAGGAGACAGTTTGGTAAGTGGTCTGGCTGAAGTGCAAAACGCATTGGGTAATGGTTATTTGAGTGCTTATCCTGAAGAATTGATTAATCGTAACATCCGTGGCACCAGTGTATGGGCGCCGTGGTACACTCTTCATAAGCTTTTTTCTGGATTGATAGATCAGTATCTTTACAGTGACAATCAGAAAGCTTTAGAGATTGTTACCCGCATGGCCGATTGGGCCTATCATAAACTCAAACCGCTGGATGAGGTTACACGCCGAAAAATGATACGGAATGAATTCGGAGGAATTAATGAGTCTTTCTATAATTTATATGCGATAACCGGAGATGAGCGTTACCGGTGGCTGGCACGATTTTTTTATCATAATGAGGTGATTGATCCGTTAAAGGAGCTGCGTGATGATTTAGGGACTAAACATACCAACACGTTCATCCCGAAAGTGTTGGCTGAAGCTCGTAATTATGAACTGACGGAAGATGAGGACAGCAGAAAGTTGTCCGGTTTCTTTTGGCATACTATGATAGACCGTCACACATTTGCTCCCGGATGCAGTAGTGACAAGGAACATTATTTTGATCCGGACCACTTCTCCAAGCATATATCAGGCTATACCGGGGAAACCTGTTGTACTTATAATATGCTGAAACTTTCCAGTCATCTGTTCTGTTGGACAGCCGATGCTGCCGTTGCGGATTATTATGAATGGGCTCTTTATAACCATATTTTGGGACAACAAGATCCTCATACAGGCATGGTGACTTACTTTTTACCGTTGCTTTCAGGTTCACATAAAGTGTACAGTACCAAGGAAAATTCTTTCTGGTGTTGTGTGGGAAGTGGTTTTGAGAACCATGCTAAGTATGGAGAAGCTATTTATTATCACAATGACAAAGGCATTTATGTGAATCTTTTTA
>ERZ791822.499-NODE-499-length-23423-cov-4.141005_pt1 | contig 23423 bp, 25 predicted proteins | sample MGYA00510299_ERZ791822 | MGnify/ENA primary metagenome ERZ791822 (study PRJEB30046, sample SAMN00791945) | human gut metagenome | study: EMG produced TPA metagenomics assembly of the A metagenome-wide association study of gut microbiota in type 2...
GGCGGGGACGGGCAGCGGGCGCCGCGCGGCTGTCCAGATACTCCCGCACCGGCTCCGGCACCTCGGATTCGTAGAGACATTTGAGCAGTTCCTCCAGCTGCGCCTGCACGCTGGTGTTCTTCTTTTTAAGTGAAAATTCGAGAGCGGCAAGCTGCTCGCTCTCGAATGAGATCGTGACATTTTCCTTTTTCATGGTTATTATCCTCCACTTTTATTTCATCCGCATCGCCTGTCCTTGCACCGTCTGCTCACAGATTTCAAACAGCGTATGAGAGAATTCTTCCTCCTGTCTCATCTCCTGCGTTGAGACCCATGCGCTGCGTACTGCCTCCAGCGGGTCATCCATCGCCGCCAGCACTTTCAACTGTTCACGGTCTAAACGCATGGTCAGCAAGGCATTATAGCAAAAACGATTCGCCTCGATCTCTCCTGCGTTGGCGATGAGCTGTCCCTGCGTCATGCGGTAGAGGGAATCTGTGTATTCCCTCTGCTCACGCTCGACATGTTCAAACAGGAGTTCCCGCAGTTCCGATGTGGTCTGCACCGGCTCTCCCTGCGTGATCCCATCCGTAAGAAACAGCGGCACATCGATGACCTCCGCGTTGCGGAATGCCATGTCGCCGCGGTAGCCGATCTTCAGCAGAGAGAATTCTCTTGCCGCCCGCGCCAGCTCTTTGGGGCTGTCGGGAGGGATCTCCTGATCCCAGCGGTACCAGTTATCCTTTGCGTGACTGGGTGTGAGCTTGAGGAGAACATAGTCCTCCGGCACGAACTTGGGATAGCGGCAGAGCTGACCGCCCACGGCGTAATAGGGCTTGCCCTCACAGAGAACCGTCTGCCCCATATACGCTTTCATTTTGTCGAGGCTCTCACAGAACCAACATTCCGTATCGTTGAAGCGGCGAATCACACCGTCGTCCAGAATGCTGTCAAGGTGTTCCTTTTTCGTCAGGTGATAGACCGTGGAAGGTCTTGGGACTTTTTGGTATGCCATGTTATTCGACCTCCTCGTAGTAGTCGCGGAGCTGGAAGCCCAGCGCCTCCATGTCGCCGTGATCCATGCCGAGCGCATGATGCAGGATGTCATAGAGATTCCCAGCGTCGTAGCGGCTGCTGAGAAAATCCACGAGCTTCGCAACCAACTCCTGCTCACGCTCCGGCGTGATCGGTTTTATTGCAGTATTCATAATCAATTTTTCCTTTCAGCCTTTCGGCAGATACGCCCTCGGATTCGTCCGTTCCCCGTTGACGCGCACCTCGAAGTGGAGGTGCGGCCCGGTGGAGCGCCCGGTGCTGCCGGAGAGGGCGATGATGTCTCCCGCCTGCACGGTCTGGCCCACTTTTGCCAACAGTTTGGAGCAGTGGCCGTACAGCGTGGCAAGGCCATTGCCGTGGTCGATCATCACATAATAGCCGTAGCCTCCGGCGTTGTACTTGGAGACCGTCACCGTTCCGCCCAGCGCGGCGCGGATGGGCGTGCCGGTGGGAACAGCCAAGTCCATGCCGGTGTGCCCCTTGCGCCTCCCGGTGATGGGATCGATGCGGTTGCCGAATTCGGAGGTGACACGGCGCTCCCAGCCTGAACCGATGGGTGAACAGAAGCCGTCCGCGCCAATAAATGGCACATCCGCGCCGGGTATCCAGCCCTCTGAACCTCCAGCAACGCCATAGCGCGCCAGATTGTACACACTGTCGGCGTTTGACTTCTGCTCCTCGGAGATCTGTAAATGGAGCACGTTTTCAATATTGCTGTAGACCTTCGCCATATCCGCAATGGGAATCGCCACGGTGTAGCTCTCCTCGGTTTCCGTCCCGTCCTCATCGGTGACGGTGCGGGTACGTTCCTCGTAGGTCACGAAGCAGTCCACGAACTGTCGGTGCGCTCGGCGGCTCGGTGTGTCCTCTCCAAAGAAAATGGCATAGAAAACAGCCTTGACGCGGATACCGTCAAGGCTGTCGCTGCCCTCCGTCATGTCATTGACGGCATCAATGGCGCTGTCCAGCAGTGTGAAGCTGCGGCGCATATCTTCAATGTAAGCAACATATTCCGCAGGCGTTTTGTCCGGGATCGTTCCGCCGTGGAAACACAGCAGGACGGCGGAATTGTTATGCTCCGCGCTGCCGGAGAGCAGAGAGCAGATCAGCGCCAGCGTCAGGATCAACGGTGAACAGATCGCCGCCACGATCCAGCCCAGCTTTCGCCGGGTGTCCTCATCCGAGAGAGCGGCAGCGGCGAGCTTTGCCAGAGCCGCGACGGGTACTGCCATTACCGTCCACCTGCCGTTCCGAAGAGAGCCCGCTTGTACTCCGGGGCCCGCACCTGCAAGAGATACCGCTCATTGCCGCACTTGTAGAGGCAGGAGCCGCGCTGCGGGTCACGGATCAGGGCATACTCAGATTCCTCTAATTGGAGGTTATCCATGAAAAACTTCTTATCCACGTTGCCGCCGTTAAAGATGAACTGATGGACGGGGATGGAAAAGAGGGGGCGTGTCAGCTCCCGTATCCCCGGTTGGGTGAAGTCCTCCAGATTCTGGCTGGCAAGGAACAGGGCGGATTCCTTTTTTCGTACTCTTTTAAGCGCGTTGCGGATGTAGGTGATGACGGTGGGATCGGACAGCCACAGGTACAGCTCGTCAATGGCGCCCACGGAATTGCCCAGCGTCAGAAGCTGATCCGACATATAGGACAGCAGGCTGAACAGCAAGGTGTTCCGAAGATTTTCCGCCATGTTATCCAATCCCTTGACACAGAAAACAAGGAATTTGGAGCTTGTAATGTTGGTATGCCCGTTAAAGAACCGGGCGTCCGCGCCACGGCACATGGAATGAAGCCCCAGCAGCAGATCCCGCAGCATTTCCCGCGGGTAGAGGCTGTCTGCGGCCTCGTAATGGTCGTAGCTTACCTGAATAGCGTCATAGAGGTCGGAGAGGATGGGGTAATCGGTCGGCCGCATCGCCGCGAAGTCCGTGCGGTCGGTGATGTTCCACTTTTGATAGAGCCGCTCCACCATCAGTTCCAACGTGTCGATGTGGGGTGTGTCAAAGCCCTTGTAGACGCGGAACACATCCCGCAGGAAAGAGATGTGCTGGGAGAGCAGCGTCCCCCAGAAAGCGTCCGGCGCGTCCGGGTCTTCCGGCCCGCTGCCATCATCCCAGCAGCGAGGCTCCAGCAGGTTGATGCGGTACTGCCCGCTTAAGTAGTCCAGAAAGCAGCCGCCCAGGGCGCGGCACTCGTCCTCCATCTCGTGCTCGGAGTCCAATGAAATGACGCTTTTGCCCGCCTCCCGCACATTGCAGAGCAGGAGCTTCAGAAGATAACTCTTGCCCTGTCCGGTGTTGCCGAGGATGAGGACGCTGGCGTTGGTCTTGTCAGAATCACGGCGGTCGAAGTCCACAATGATGTTGGAACCGAAGCGGTCACGGCCAATGAAGAAGCCCTTGGGATCGGTTTTGCCGGAATAGTTCATGGGGTACAGATTGGCAACGCTGCGTGCGGGTAATACCCGCTCCGCAAAGCTTGCCAGTTGGCTGCCGCCTGCGGGGTTGGCGGAGAGAAAGCCCTCCCGCTGGCGCAGGAGCAGCGGATCGGCGCCCATGCGGGAGCGGACCAACTGTGCGGATACCGTGTCCCGCGCCGCGCGCAGCTTTTCCGTATCCGCCGCGGCAATGTCCAGATACACGCCGCAGTGGATGAGCGGCTCCTTTTCCTGCCGCTGCTTCGCCAGCAGCTCCGCCATATCCTGCAGGTTGGCCTCCGCCGTGACGCTTTGCTTATAGTCGTTGGTATTGCTCCGCTCCATGCGGCTCTTGTTGGTGGCAGCATGGAGGATGGCGTCCTCCTCGGCAGGCGTGACCTGCCTTGCCGTCAGGCGCAGGTTGACGCCACCCATATCGCCAAGACCCCGCAGCAGCGCCAGCTCATCCGTCATGGGCGGGTAGCTTTTCAGCGCCATCGCCGTGTGATACCGGCTGCCAAGGATTAAGTGGTCGGTGTTGAACTTCACCGCCGCGGGCGCGATCATGTCCAGAAAGTCTTTCGGGCGCTGAACCTGTTCCGGCATCTTCTTTTTCTTCTTCTGTTTCTTTTTAGCCATGTGCCATATACTCCTCTCCATCGAAATCACGGAATACCTCCGTGGTGAGATCCTGCCGGTAGTAGATCGCCAGCAGGCGCTTCACATCCTGCTCCTCCGCCAGACGCACGCGGAGCCCGTGGTCGCAGATGGCTTTCTCCAACTGCCGCAGCGCGCTTTCATCCGCACCGGCTTTTTCATCCAGTGGGAGCACCAGCACAAATTTGCGGGAGGAGGCGGAGGAGAATTGAATGGCGTCCAGATGGGCCATGTCTCGATCTAACAGCTCCCGCACGGCAGGCTCTGTTTCCTCCTCCAAGCGCCGCAGGTAATACTCTTTATTCCGCTGGAAGGATTCGCGGGAGTCCAGCGCCAGAATTTCCAAGGTTGGTTGGGTGCTCAGAAGCATGGTGAGGGAGCGGACACGGCCCCGGATGACCTCTGGGGACAGGACGGAGAGGTTGTCCGGCTGGATCAGGAAGAAGACCCGCTCTCCGGAATCTGTCACGATGCCGTGGGGCGTCACACGGACGATGCCCATGAGCTGCCGGGTCGATTGCCGCTGGCGCAGTTCCTTTTTCTGTTTCCGATTCATGGGTCCAGCCTCCATTCATAATATTGTTGGCATAGAAAGAGAAAGCGGGCGGCACGGCGCAGGAAGTCTAAGATACTGCTGCCATCCACCTGAATGGTGAGGAAGGCGTACAGCACCGTGACCACCAGCAGTCCCATGCCAAGACCCTGGGTCAGTGCCAGCACAGAGAGCAAAGCGCCGATGCCGATCACGGCGATGTCCCGCAGCAGCCAGAGCCACAGCATGGGCTTGGCTTTCAGGTTTTCGGGGTAAATAAACATTTTGTTCCTCCAAAGCGAAACCGCTGCCGAAATTTTCAGCAGCGGTTCGCACGATGTATTTCTTATTCTTCGGCAGTGCCGGTGTCCTTTGCCAGCACCTGCCGGATGCAGTCCAGGAAGAAGGCGTTCTGCTTGATGCCATTCCGCTTGAGGTATGCCTTGAGCTGCTCAAACAGCTCGGTGGGCACCTGAAACGCCACCGTCCTCACATTGTCCTTGTCCATCTTCGCATTTTCCTCCATTTCATAAAATTTGGTGATGAGCGCAGTCATGTAGCGGCTCAGTGTCTCGCCGGATTCCGCCTGACGCTGCCGCACCTTGTCATGCAGCTCCACGGGGATCTGCGCGCAGAGGTTGCGCGTTTTTTCTGCCATAGCAGTTCCTCCGATCTTTTTAATGGTAAAGCTAAGATACCCGAAAGCAAGTGTGAAAGCTATTACCAAAGCCAACTAAAAATCCCATTCCAAATCAAGCGTAATGACCATAGCCACCCGTTGCATGAGGTATTCCACGCAGGGGATTGCAACGCTGTTGCCGAGGGCTTTGTAGCGTGCGGAGTCCGAAGCGCCGGGGACATCGGCCCAACCGTCCGGGTAGCCCTGGAGCCGTTCACACTCCAGCGGTGTGAGGCGGCGAATGAGATTCCGGCAATCCGCATCCCAGGTAGAGGGCGGCTGGCAGACAAGGTCTGTAGCGTCCTTGTGCTGCCGCGCGCTCTCCGTGGAGGCGATCTCGTCATCCCTGAACTGATCCACCCTCTGGCGGGCATAGACGCTGTGGCGATCCGAGGTGGTCAGGGTATAGGAAATGTCCCGCTGCCAGCCGAAGCCGTTGCCGCCGTTTTGTGGCTGGCGGTCAATGGCGTTGCCTGCAATGCAGATGACTTCTTCCTGCACCTGTTGAACAAGTGAGGTGTTCAAACCGCCCGTACCCATTCTGGCTGAAAGCGTTGGCGCTACCTTATGGGGGCCTGTATAGCGGCTGTCTATTCCATAGTTTTCATACAGTAAAGGCTTTCCCGGACGCAGCACTAAAGGCTGATGTCCATGCTCCTGCGCCCGCAGCGTCCCGGTAACATCCTCGCTGCACTCCATGATCTGCCCGCCCTGATCGTTGATACAGAGGATGCTGGGCATACAGTTTCCGCTGGGGCTGCCTTTCAACGTGGGCGCTACGTCCTCCTGATATCCAATGGTTCCGGCACTCGCGCCAGCTCCAGCAGAAAATCCAGCGACAAAGGTTTGTTGTTTCAACCCCGGCTGAGCCTGCAGCGCGCCTGCTACATCATGCAGGTCACGCACCTCGTCCCGCTGGTTGGCGGCAAATGCGATCTGCTTTTGCGGACCACTCTGACTGCTGCCGGGATTTGTGATAAAGGTCTGCATTTGAAGGTTCTGCGTTGCCATCAATGCACCGGACACACCGTCCAGGTCAATGCCTTCGCTGCGCTGATTGATGTGATAAGCTTTCGCTTCACCGGATATGGGCGCGGGCGGATCAAGTCCTGCCTGCATACGCAAAGCTACTTCCAATAAGGGCGGCAGCGATTTGCCGCGGCACTCTGCGCGCCGCAGAATACCCAGGCACGCTGTCTGGGATAGCGAGTATCGGGATGGCGCTGTAGCCTGCAAAATCTGCCACAAGGAACACTCGACGGCGTCTTTGGGGCACTCCGAAGTGTTGAGCGTCCCAAACGATCCAAGCCATGGAGGATCGTACTCCCAATATGCCCCCAGCATATTCCCAGCGCCCGGTCTCAGGTCTAACAACATGAAGGTGTGGTTCTTCAACTTGGAGGAACGCTTCGAGGACTTTTTGAAAATCCGCCCCAGGCTTTTTTTGACCCGTTTCAGCGTCCCGCCCACTTGAGAGAGCGCCGACGACATTTTCCCAAATCCCGAATCTCGGCCGAATATGGATTCCTGTCCTTCCAGATTTTCTGTCTGCATCTCGCATCTCCTGAATGATTCGTATTTGTTCCATAAAGAGGCCGGAACGCGCACCGTTCAACCCGGCACGCATTCCGGCCACGCTGAGTCCTGGCACGGGCTGCCCCCGCAGATGATGTCCACAGGCGGCAGATACGCACCGTTCAGTTTTGTGATGTCTCCCATTTGCTCCATGCGTGGGAAACGGATCTTTGATACCAGTATGGGGAACGGTTCGATCTCGCTGGCCCAGATTGGCTCGATGCCGCACCGCACCGAAGCCAGAGGAAAGCCGGAGATGCCATCGAACAGGCTCCCCATCGTAAGTTTTCTTGTTGACTGTGTCATTTCATACACACCCTTTTATTTGATTGCCGCGGCGATGGTCCTCGTCACATTTACCGCAGACTGTGCCGTATAAACGGCGCTCGTAATATTGGCCTTTGTTGTGGTGTCCAGACCGAAGCTGCCGGCGATGCGGGGAACTTCGCCGGCGGAGAGCATGAGTCCAACGCCCATCAGCGCGTGGTCTTTGAACACCATAAGTCCCGCAATGAGGATGGTGGACTGGAGGAAGGCGGTCAGGCACAAGCCGATGACCTGCCGCATCCAGCCCATGAATCCGTCCAAATAGCCCCGCGGGACGCTGAACATATAGAGGGAGCCGACCGCAATTTGAATCAGCAAAATGCCTCCGCGTTTGAGGTTGGCAAAAAACACCTTCAGCACCGCATAGCCCATAAGGATCACGCAAAAGAGAAGCATAATGGGGCTGGTGATGATGCCAAGGCCGAAGTGGGAGCTGTTCACCACATCCGACAGGGTCTGGATCTCATTGAGCTCCGTAATGATGTCCTGTCCCACCTCACCAATGCTCCGACCGTAGCCGGTAAGCCCTGCGGAAAAGGTTCCCTGCAGCGACACGGATAAGGCGTAGAGCCGGACGGGGACAACGGTGAACAGGCTCACCGCCAGAAAGCCCTTGATGATGTTCATCCCGCACTGCTGGAGATTTCCTCTGCCGGTGGAGTATTCGATGCCGCACTCAAAGGCACAGACTACCACGCTGACGGCGAACAGCGCCCAAGCAAGGCGGGAGAAAAAGAGAATGATGGCGCTGACCCATTCCAGTTCAAAAAGTTCCACGCCCATATTGCCCATGAGGGCAAAGAAATTGCCGAGAAAGCCCACGATCTGCCCGTAGATCCAATCCACCAGCTGATCCAGAACCGTCGCGGCAACAAAGTCCCAAATAAATATTGTTCATTCACCTCCGGAGACGCGACAAGGCCGCCGCCCTTTCGGGCGACGGCCTTGACTGCTGTCTTTACTTATTTCATTGTCTGTCCAAAGCTTTGGGTATCTTTGCTTTCCGGTTCATATCCAAGTTTCTGGCAAACAAAGCCCTGAACGAGCCTGCATTCCTTTAACGCACAGACGGCGTCGGATTCATCCAGTTCTAAATTGGATGGATAGCGAACCTGAACGCCGTATGGCGTTAGTTCAATACAGGAGTCTGCCAGTTGCTCAAACTGCGTGTCTACTTCACAGCACAGCTTACAAAGCTGGATAAGGTCATGCGTTTTGGGCGGCTCTCTGTCGAATTGAACAAGCGTGGCTTTTAGAAATTTTTCGGCAGCCTGTTCACAGTGATAGCAAATAATTTCCACAGGCAGCGGACGCATCGTCAGCAGATGTTCCGCGGCGCTGAGATCCATATAGGCAAAGTCAAGCCATTCGCTGCTCCAGCCGGTGCTCATACAGCAAGACCCCCTCTCTTGCGATTTTCCGCTCCAGAGAAGCGTGTTCCGCTCTCTGATGGAATGCGTTAGAGCGATAAACAATTACATCCAAGGGGACGGACTGCGCTGAAAAGAGCGCACGGCGGATCGCCTTGACCGCGTCTGCCGGACGTATGGAATTTTCCGGGATAATGACGCACAAATCGTAGTCACTATCATCGGTTGGTGTACCATAGGCGTATGAGCCGAAAAGATAGATCTTCTCTGTATCCACAGTTGCGTCAATGATCCGGCAGATATCAGAAAGCTCATTTTTCACAGATTCTGTCATTCGCGCCGCCTCCTTTCCTAATTTCCATTATACCCAGCACACAGAAAATAAGCAACTGATTTTTACCCTTGCACCACTTAGATGCCGATGATGCTCCAAATGTATTTCGGAGCCGTCAGCGTGAAGATGAGGCAGGCAAAGAGAATAGCGGGGCCGATCCACTCAAATTGACCTCGCTGGCGAAAATCAAAATACGCGCCGCCAAGCTTTACGAAGAAAGCGATGGCGAGGATCATATCCAATGCAGGGAACACCACCTTCTCCACCACGCTCTTGATCTGCTTGGCCGCCTCCGTCCATGTCTGCTCCACCGCCCCCGCCACATCCCCGCCTGCGGCAAGTGCCGAGGTGCAGCAGAGGGTGGTCAGGAGCAGGAGCGTCAGCGCCAAAACGATATTTTTCCTATGTTTCAAAATCTCAACCTCCTTAAAATGGGGATGCCGCCCCTTGCGGAGCGGCATCCGTTGTTAGTCCTTAATAACCGGTGCGAGGCAGGGGCTTGCTGGGGGCATAGACACGGGTGACCCAGCGGGAGGTCGCCATGATCCACTGCCCGTTGTAGACGCCGCCTGCATCCGACGTGTTGACGAACTGCGTGCCGTCGGTGAGCTTTGAAAGCACCTTGCAGTCCACGCGGGGTGCCTCCACCTGACGGAAGTTTGAAGGTACAATGCCGAACGCCGCCATGAACTCCGTCACATACTCATTGGCGGCAAGCCCCAGCGCCGCAGGCGAAGCATCCAAGACGTAGTTTTTGGATGTGCTCAGGTTATCCGCCAGTGTGCGCCAGGTATCGCCGCTGAGATTGGTTCGGTAGACGATTTTATAGTTGCCGGGGGTATTCCACGTGCCGGTGTAAATCTTTTCAAGGCGCACCGCCTTGACGGGCAGGGTATCGCGCCAGTAGAAGGATTCCAGCGCCGTGGTGGAATTGTTGGCAATGCTGGTGAAGTTGTAGCGGACAAGCTGCCCCGGCATGACCTCCACGTAGCCGGTTTTCTTGATCGACACATTCGTGTACAGGCTCTTATTGGTCATGGCTGCCTTGACAATCTGACCGGCGTGTTCGATCTCCACTTCAATGGGTGTCTTATCCAGCCCGTAAAACTCCGCCGCCTTGGATTCCACGATTTTATATCGCGCCAAGGGCAGGGGCTTGCTGACCGCAAAGCCGTTTTTATCCGTCTTAATCGTATCCACCAGACGGTTGGTGCGGGCGTTGTAAACTTCAAAGACGGTGTTGGGGATGGGCGTTCCGGCGGGCCAGCCGTTCATAGAGTTGTAGTCGGCGCTGACCTTCGTCACTTGGATCTGACCGGTGATGGGCGTATTCTTCCACTCAACTTCCGTGGTTTCGCCGCTGCGGACATAAACCGTCTTTTTCTGCGTGTCGGGAATATATCCCTCATTTTCCAATTCACGCAGATAGTAGCGGCCAGCGGTCAGATTTTCAAAACGGACATACCCTCGGTCATCGCTTGTTTCCTGCGCAATGGGATTATTTCCGCTGTCGTAGAGAATGAAGGATACACCGTAGATGCCCTCGCCGGTGGCCGAATCGACCTTGTGGATCAGGATACCGGAGATGGCCTTGTTGGTCACCGTTTTGGTTGTGGTTTTGCCATCCTCCACGGCGAAATAGATGGGGGTATTGTCCAGCTGGAAGCCCTTGCCTGCCTCGGTTTCCACGGCATAGTAGCTGCCGCTTTCCAGCGGCACATACACGCGGCCGTCCGTTCCGGTGGTGACGGTGTCCACCAGACCGCCATCGCTGACACGGCGGATCTCGAAGGTGGTGTTGGGGATGCGCTGGGTCTTGTCCGCCGCATTCACTTTCACCAGCTCCAGCCCACCGATGGGAGCATTATAAAAATAGAGGGACTGCGTGTCATTGGGGTTGACCACCACGGTCTGCGTGCGCGTATTTTCGTCGATGGTGTAACCGTCGATGGATTTTTCCTCTGTCACCACCAGTGTGCCGGTGACGCCCTTGAGAATGATCTGCCCGTTTTCGTCGGTATAGTACAGACCGTTGGAGCTGATTTTTCCGTTTTCGTCGGGGACAAACTCGCCGGTAGCCGTAGTGATCTTGAAGGTAACGCCCTCCAGCGGCGTCTTGCGGTCCAGAGAGGACAGCTTGTTGATGATGAGCGCGCCCTGTCGCTCATTCCAGAAGGTCATGCGCTGGGGAGACTGGCTCTGGTCGATCTTGATGCTCTGCGGCGTGCCATCCAGCACGAAACCGTCCACCGTCTTGACTTCTTTTGCGGTAACAGTCATGCCGTCGGTCAGCCCCTCAATGACGATCTGGCCTGCGGAGTCGGTGGTATAGTAGCCGTTGTTGGGGCCGACTACCGCGCCGGAGGAGTCCGTCACAAGGAACTGTACCCCGGCAAGCGGTTCATTTTTCGTGCCGGAAATGTATTTCTGGAGAATCAACGTTGTAGTGGGTTTGTTGTAAAAGGTCAGCGTCTGCGTGTCGTTGGGGTTGACGACCACCGTCTGTGTGCGGGTCGCTTCATCAATGGTGAAGCCCGGAATCGTCTTGCTTTCCGTCGCTACCACGGTGCCGACGACGCCGGAAATGCGAATTTCACCGGATTTATTGGTGTAATAAATGCCGTTGCTGGACAGTTCGCCGTTGGCGTCCGGGACAAAGCTGCCATCCGCGTAGGTGATCTTAAACTCTACGCCCTCCAGCGGCTCCCCGTTGGGGCCGGAGCTGACCTTGCGGATGATGAGATTTCCGGCAGGCTGGTTCAGAAACTGCAAATGCGCCGTTTCGCCGCTCTTGATGAGTGCGTGCTGGGGACTGTCATCCAGCAGGTAGCCCGTTTTTGCTCTGACTTCACGGGCAATGACCGTCATGCCGGGTTCCAGACCATCCACCAGAATTTCGCCTGCGGCATTGGTGGTGAAGCGGCCGTTGTCATTGCCGAGATAATGGCCGCTGCTGTCGGTCAACAGGAACTCTACGCCGGAGAGCGGTTCGTGCTTGTTGTCATCGCTCAGTTTAGTAATCAAGAGCGATCCCAGAGGAGCATTACCGAAGCGGAGTGTCACCACATCCTGATCCTCGCCGGAGATCCACACCGTCTGGGGTTCGCGGTCGATGATGTGATTTCCGTCGCTCTCAATCTCCTGGCAGATGTAAGTGCCTCGTTTGAGGTTTGTCACGGTGAACGCTCCGTTGGGTCCGGTCACATAGGTCCCAATGACCGTACCGCCAGTGCCGGAAGTGCCGCCGCCTAAATATCTCAGTTCAAATCGGCAGCCCTCCAGTCCTTTTCCGGTTTTGGCGTCATATTTGTACACGACGAGGGCACTGTGAGGAACATTGTCCACGGTCACGGTCTTAGAGGTATTGGCTTCCAGATAGAACTCGGTGACCCCACTGCCCTGAATGCCGAAGCCATTGGGAGCGGACTCCTCCACCAGCTTGTACCAGCCACGGTTTACATCGGTGAGGGTGATTTTTCCATCAGAGGCCGTTGTGAACACGCCGAGGTCGTTGATCTCGCCGGTGGTGGTATTGTCCGAGCCGTAATAGATATGGAATTTGGCATTGGAGAGAGGATCACCGGTGACGCTGTTTCGCTTTAGAATCGTCAGGGAGGGTTTGACCGCGTTGAAGAAGGTCACCGTTCTGGTGCAGCCTGCTTCCAGATGGATCTCCTGGGGGATCTCAGAGAGAATGACATTGGAAGGCACATTTTTCTCTGTAACACGGTAACTTCCCGCGGGGATGGAAGCGAGGAAGATGCGCCCCGCGCCATCCGTGGTGGCGCTGGTAGAAAAGCTGCCGTCGATCTGCTCGATGCGGTAGGTCACGCCCTCGATAGGCTCTCCGTTGGCGATGTTTTTCTTGATGATCTCAAGACCCGGCTTTTCGTAGTCCACAAAGGTGACTTCGCTGGTCTTGCCGGGGCGCAGCGCCACGGTCTGCTCGGTATTGGTTACGATGTACGGCTCGGGAACGGATTCCTCACGCACAACATAGACACCGGCAGGAATGGCCGAGAGCGTTGCGGAACCGTCCGTGCCGGTCGTGACGGAGGTGGAATAACTCCCTGTGACAGATTTTACCGAGAACACCGCGCCCGCGATAGGCTTACCGCTCATGGCGTCGCGCTTGATGATCTTCATATCGGGCTTTTCGTAGTTGACCGCCGCGACGGTGTATTCGCGGTCACCTTCGGAAACATCTACATAAACGCTTTTGGGCGTAGGATCGACGCAATAGCCGTCCGGTGCGGATGTCTCGACAAAGCTCCAAAGGCCGGTGGCGGCGTTCTCAATATGAATCTCACCATTTCCGTCCGTCACGTCGCTGCCGACGATCTGGCCGTTGAAATAGATGCTGAAACGTGCACCGGCAAGACCGGTTGTGGTTCCACCGGCAGTTTTCTTCAGCGTGATCTTGCCTGTGCCGCCCGTAGGCTGCTCGGGCTGGTCAGGCGCAGGCTCGCCCGTTACGAGCTTGCGCGGTCCATAGTAGTTGAAGAACGACTGATTTTTGCGGTTGCTCGAGATCGCAAAAACCGCCCACTTTGCACTCTCATCCTCCACGATGGACGCTTCAATGCCCTGCGCCTTATACTCTTCGATCTGGCGCTGGAACTCGGCATCCTCAGCCGCTTTTTTTGCAAGGAGGGAGTCGATAAGGCTCAGATACAGCTCGTAGGTGTCTGCGTTGGCGTAACCGCCCGCGTCGCCGTCTCCACCGGGCTCGCCTTTATAGCTTTGATTCTCCCAAACGTAGGTCTGTACCGCCATAAAAAGCTGGCCGACGTTGGATTCCTTGCAGTCGTTGAGGTAGGTCATCATCCACTTGACGTTCTCGACGGTTGCGGCGTCCATTTCACCGAGGCCGCTGTTCGTAACAGCCGACTGCAATACCGCGTCTGCGTCCGCGCCAGTGCCAGATGTCCAAGTAAATGAATTCAGGTACGATGCGGTGGCGTAGTGATAGCCAAGTCCGCTATCCATACAGTACACGAGCTTACCGTCCACCAGCGGCGGGCGGTAGCTGTACGGGGTACCGTTGGCGAGCAGGCGCGTCGACCAATATGCCTGATTCTGTGTGATCTGGATGCCGGAACCTGCGTTCGACGCAGCGAAAGCCGCAGTCGGCAGCAGGCTCAAGATCGTCACCAGTGTCAAAAGCAGAGACAGCAGGCGTTTTTTCATAGGTTTCATAGGGTTCTCCTTTCTAAAAATGCGTAATAAAAAGAGCAGACCTTGACGATCTGCTCTTGCGTGAGAGTTGATGATTTACTTACTTGCGGGCGTATCCACCCAGGTGACCTCACAGCCGTCCAGCAGGAAGACCTGCACGCAGTACCAGCAGTCAAGACCGTTTTGGTTAACGCCCCGCGCCAGTCCGACGCCGATCTCGCCGTAGCGGGAGCTTGTCATGTTGTCTGTGTGAGCCTTGGAATTGGACCACAGATTGACCACTGCCTCGGAGAGCGTTTTGTGCTGTTGTTCGAGGTACAGCTCCGATATACTGTGAATATTTTCTCCAGTGTACCTGCTGTCGGTGACGGTGTTGCTTTTGCGCCCATCCGGACGGGTGTGAGAATAGATGCCGCTCGCAGCCATCTCATCCGCGCGAACCTGCGCCGCCTGCATGAGCCTGTCGTTGACGCGCAGCACAGCAACGCCATTTTCTTTACGCAGGACATTGGTGCGGTCAATGATATCCTGCTTTGCGGCGGCAACATCTGTCTGCGCGGGCTGCTCCACGGGCTTTGCCTCCGCAGACGTTACCGGCGCTTCGCCGGTGTACGGCTTTTTCGATTCGATCTGCACACATTTGGCATCGCCGTCCCAGTAAACCTCGAATCCTACCGTCTTGCCGACGTCACGCAGCATAACGTAATTGTTGCCGTCGATGTTGTACGCCGTCAGGCGGACTTCCTGCCCGTCTACAAGGATGCGGTTGGTGGAAAGCGTCGCTTTCAGTGATTCCACCGCCTGCGCCGCAGGAGCACTCAGCGAAAGCCCCAGCACGAGACCGCAGAGGACAAGTCCTGTATTCTTCAATCTGTTCATCGTTCTGCCTCCATTCTAAATGTGTATGTGGAAATCTTCCTCGCAGCTTCACCATATCACAGGCGATGGGCAGAAGTCGAACAGAACCGATCCGGCAAAACGGAGAAAAAATCAAGTTTCCACTGCGGTGACGCACCAGCGCTGGTCCCGCTGGTTGCGGACGCAGGTGTAAAGCGTGAGCATATTCTCGCCGGAGTCCGCAAGACCGCTGCGGTCTGTCTCGCTGACCTTGCTGACATCCGTCACCTGATAGGTGCGCGTACCCAGCTTGGTGGTCAGGGTGATCTTATCGCCGATGTTCAGCGTATGGATCTGGCCGAAGTAGCTGTTCGTGCCGCGGTTATGGGCGGCGAGGCAGACATTGCCCTCCCAGATGGAGGTTTCCTCGAAATGCCCAACACCCTTGGCGAGCGTTTTGCTGTCCGTCCCCTGATAGATCCGGACGCTCAGATCCAGCGCAGGGATCTCCAGCCTGCCAAGGGAGCTGTTCTTGTAATAGAGGTCACTGCTTACATCGGTAAACAGCGTAGTGGGCTGATAGCTGCCGCCGCTCACCGTACTGCCGGGGGTAACGACAGCACCGCTCGCTCCGCCAATGGCGCTTCCGGCAGCGGGTCTTGCATTCGGCGCAAGATTTGGTGTGAGATACTCACCGGTGTAGAGTGCGTTCATGCTCTCTGAGCCGAAGGCAGGCGGAATGAGGGCTGCGTTCTTGCTCACATCTTCGTTGCGCATGGCGCCGCCATCTGCAGTGTGGATCACCTCAATAGAGGTGTCCTTACCGAAATCGTAATCATTCGGCGCGTCGATACTGTATTCCAGCGCATACGCCGGAGCTGCCAAAGCCGCTGTCAGGCAAAGGCTCAGGCAAAGGGTAATGATCTTCTTCATTCTTCTGTTTCCTCCTCATCTGCATTTTCTCTTCTGCGCTTTACCAGCAGCGCACCGCCGACACCAGCGCCCGCCGCAGCCACGACACCGATGGGGATGAGCACATAGGACCAGCGAAGCGACACTGCGCCGGCAGTTTTTGCAGGCTCTGCGGACTGGATAGGCACGCCTTCGAAAATGGCAACATAGCGAACGCGATTTAATGCGATACGGCTCACCGTGCCGGTATAATCCGCCGTGACGGTATAGCCCTTGACATAGCTGCTGGTGGCGCTGCCGGTGTAGGTGGCAACGGCGGTATAGCGGTCCGCCACGGCGTAGCCGTCCATGTTGGCGGTATTGTCGGTCTGCCACTGAATGTCGGAGAGCGTCAGGGTCCTGCCGCCGTCCTCAAGGCTCTTGGGGATGTACTGTGTATCCTGCTCGGCAAGATTGGGATAGCTGCGCTTGACGGAAAGCTGCTTTGTAGAACTGCCATAGCCGGACGGCTCGACCTGCACGGTGTCAAGTCGGAGTGTCAGGGTTCCCATGAGCCCGTCGTCCGTGATGAACTCGCGCTCCTGCGGCAGCAGCGCCAGCACGGATTCCATATCCTTTTTGGCGCTCTCGATAGAAACATGCTCCGTATGCTGGCGGCTCTCGTTTTCTGGAAGCTCCTGCTTCAGAAGGTCCGTCAGGTTGTACTGGAAGCCATCCTGCTGGAAATTCGAGCGGGGAATGCCTGCGGGATCATCTTCCGGACTCAGATCATAGATTTTCTTCAGTTCTGTGCCATCGTCGCTTCGGACGATGGCGGTGGGGTAGCAGACCTTGGCGTCCAGCACTGCGGGTTCAAAGTCCGCCGCCAGCGCAGCAGGTGTCAGTGCCAAAGTCAGGCACAGCGCCGCGGCGCAGAGGGATAGCATTCGTTTCATTTTGTGTTCCTCCTCATTTTGTCTTTATGGTCGTAATAGGTTTTTGTCTGCTCCAGCAGAAGGTCATATTCCCAAGGCTCCAGCTCTAAGGAGATGTAGGCACCGTCTTTCGACATACCGTCTACCCGGTAGCTCAGCACAAGTGGAAGCTGCCGCTGCTTTTTCACGTCCTGGGGTGAGATCCAACCAACGCCGCCCACAAAGACGGAGCGGATGGCGGACTCATAGTTTTCTTCATAGCCCTGCCAGAGAAGCGCCTCCCGCAAATCTCCCCGCAGCTTCCCGCTCTGGGGAACGGGAATCAGACGCTCCGGCTCCAACAGAAAGCGGGGATGCAGAGCTTCTAAGCAGATATCCAGCGCAGTTTTCAGGTCAGCATTCTTTTTCGCCAAGCCGCTGCGCCGGTAATCTGCCGACAGAACATCCTCGCCCTGGGCGTCGCCGGGGAAAAGACGCACACAGCGGATGAGTTCGTAGGCGTGGGCGTTATCCATCATACCAAGGACACGGGTCCCATCCATGGGGAGCGTCCGGTAATGGTCGATGGCCTCCGCCAGTGCGGAGAACTGTCTCACATCCCATCCGGGTCTTCCGGGGCGGAGATCGTCCACGGTGTAATAGGTCATGCACATTCAGATGTCCTCCTCACTTCATATTCATGCCGCCCATCGTGGGGGCATCGGTCTGCTCCTGTGCTTGAAGCTCTGCCAGCTTCGGCTTTGCCCATTCCGGAAGGAACTTGTCATCCAGTACGCCGATGAACTCGTTGCGGTTCCAGCGTGTCATCTCCCCGTCGCTAAGGCAGGTGCAGCGCACCGAGCGGCCAATGGTGTGAGGCGAACAGCCAAAGCCGTCATGGGCATACCAGAGCTGGTTTTCCTGACTCCAGCAGGATTCCTTGAGGGTATCCGGTGACAGCACCAGCACCTTGCCGGTATAGTCCTGCTCGGCGCGGTCACCGACGCAGTGCTCCGCGCCGAAGAGATTTAACGCCTGCACCGCCTTGCGGTAGAAACTGACGAAGCCATCCAGCACGGCCGGATGGCTTCGGACAACAAAATCGCTGTTGTGGTTGAGATCCGTGGGAATATATATCTTCTCTGCCCAATGCTTGTTGGCGTAGCTGAAACGCCCATCCCACTTGAGTTCGTGCAGCGTATTGGCGAGCACCCATGCGGTGCGCTTGTAGCCGTATTCGTCCAGCACGGCCTTTAAACAATCTGTCTGAAGGTTCATGCCATCAAAGTTCTGGCGAATGGCGTCCTCGATAGCATTTCGGCAGGCGACGTTTGCCTTATGGCTCTCCCGCCAAAGGGAAAGCTCATTCCGCTTACGGGCTTCAGCAGCGGAATACGGGTAGGGATAGGTATTGTTCATCCCGAGATCTCCTCCTTTTCCAACAGACGGCATACTCCCTCCATCTGCACACCGGAATCCTCCAGCATGGTGCGGACATCATCGTCCAGCTCGTCGATGAGCACATCTGCGGCGGTTTTCTCCGCTGCCTGCACGATGACTCTGCCCTCCTCTACAAAGGACTCCAGCGCGGCGGTGGGTGAGATTCCTGCCTCCGCCAGCTGGCAGGGCGGAATTTCAAGACCGGAGCAATGCAGTTCATGCTCACAGGCGCCGCACGCCGCTTCCGACATTCCGGTCTCCATTGCCAACTGACTTCTCTCCGCCAGACGGGCGATCAGCTGCGGCGCAACGGCGGAGATGAGAGAAATGGTTTTCAGAAGCTCCGCCACGGTAGGATCTCCCGGCAGCAGCAGAATACAGCCGCTGTCGGTATGGAGGATCAGGTCGCTGACGCCTGCAAATCCGGAGAGCTGCAAAGCGGCGCGAGGGATGGAAAGAGTTTTATTGTTAGGATCATGGTTCAAATTGAATTTCATGCTGTTTTCCTCCTCGGTGGATGTTTTGGGATATGGACCAGCTTCAGCTCCCATTCGCCCAACGGCTCGTCGAAGAGGTTCATCTGGCTGGTCATGTAGGGGCGGGGATCGTAGTTGGTGATGATGAGTTCGCCGAAGGACGAGCCCTTTTTCTGAGAGAGCGGATTGCTGCGCTGGAAAGATGAAATGTACCAATCCTGATAGAGCTTACGGATAAAGGGACAGTCGTTGTAGGACAGTACCACATAACTGTCACGGCCAGTTAGTACCTGCCAGAGCCGGACATGGAATCTGCGGAAACGTCCCAGCTTCCCAGCGACACGGTAGAGCCGCTCTGTTTTGACATAGGGCGGATCGGCATAGATAAGACTGCCTTTTTTATCTCGTTCCCGAATGAGCTGCAAGGCGTTTTTGTTCTCCAGCGGCACGTCCTTCAGTCGTGCGGACACCGGTGGAAACAGCTTTAGGAAGCGTTCGACATCCACCCCTTTGACACCGAAAGAGTTGATCGTCCCGCTGAAGCTGCCGCGGATGGCAAGGTAATACGCCGCTGCCCGCTTTACATCGTAAAGCGCCAGCCGCTCCTGAAAAATGGGGAGCAGTTCTCCGGCCTGCTCCTCCGTAAAGCAGGATCGATCTCCCAGACACTCGATCTCCGCCTGCACATTTTGAAAGTAGACCTCCTTGTGTGCAACAAAGTCGCGGTAATACTCAAAGAGCTTGCGGCTGTGGATGGGCAGGAATTTCAGTTCCCGCAGCAGAACATTGGAGCATTCTTTGATGCAAGAGAACAGGTTCACCAGCTCGGCATCCAAGTCGTTATAAATGTCCAATCGGTTTGGGTCCGGCGGCAGAGCCAGCAGCACCGCGCCGCTGCCGCCGAACGGTTCCACATACTGCGTCAGCTTGGGCGGGAAAAGCTGCAGGATGTACGGTGCGATCTTCTCCTTGCTGCCGATCCAGGGAAAGGGCGGCTTAGCCATGTCCGGCCTCCTCGTCCTCACGGAACCGATCCATAGACCGTTCCAGACCGTTGATGGCCGCTTCCAGTCCTGCCGCCATCCGTTTCAGCTGGCGGATGGTGTCGTAGACCTCACCGGCAGTTGTGGCGTAAAAGTAGCCACTGCGGTCGCTGGCGATGGGATGGGTCTTGCGCCGCAGCTGATTCACCAGCTTTCGCAGGTCGGTCCCGCTGACATGGAGCGTCCGCTCCAGTTCTGTCCCGCTGGAACGATTTTTCCTGCCGGAGCAGGAGCCTTTGAGATACGCCAACAGTTGTTCATCGCGCATGTTTTCTCCTTTCCGGGGTGATTTCCCGAAAAGAAGATAAAAAAAGAAGGGGCCGATCCCCTTTCTCGGAAAATCGGCCCCTAAAAATATTCTTAACCGCGCTCGCGGTTCAAGACGGTATTACTTCATTTTCATTTCCTGTTTCTGCGGGGGATACTGCACATAATCGCTGCCGATGAACACGCCGGGATGCTCGTCCTCGTAGCGGCAGCCCAGCGCACCCAGGTCCATGTACTCATACAGCTCCTCCGGGACGGTAGTTTCGTTGGCGAGATAATATCTGCCCAGCGCGGCATAGCTGTTGACGCCCTTGAGAATCGTGTAATCACGCAGCCGCTCCGGTGAATTTGCGAAAATCTCTCCAGCCTCCGCCTCGCCCCTTTGCAGAACGATGGCGGAGAGAATCGCCTTTTCGTCCTTGGTCAGAGCGCCCATCCTGCGACGGGCCGCCTCGAATTCCTTCCGCGTCTTGAGCGGCAAGGAGAGTTTATATTTTTCTTGAAATTGTTCCCTGGTCATTTCATTTTCATCTCCATTTTCTGTGTTTCCTGCATTGGTGACAGCATGGGCTGATAGTCCGCACGGTGCAGCAGACCGTAGGGCGAGAGCACTGCGTTGTCCTCTCTGATGAGGTCGCAGCCGTAGGTGTAGAGGTTTACATGGGAAATCAGCAATTCCACCGAGTGGTCATCCGTCATGAAGTGAAGCTGGTCGATGGCAGTTTCCTGCGGCGAGCTGATCTCCGGTGTGAGAACGTAGTCATCCAGACACTCTGTCAGGCTTATGGCGGTCGCAATGTCCTGCACCTCAAACTGCTTCAGCAGAGCCTTCAGCTTTGAAAGCTGCTTTTCAGGCGAGGGCATATCCCGCACCGCTGCAGCGAGCACGTTGAATTCCTCCAGTTCCATGGGCAGGTCGGTGAATTCTGCCGCATAGGGAATGATTCCGTCGTAATCAATGACCGCGACGCCCTCCCAGCCCTCTGTGCCGAGCTGCGCCTGCGCATCCAGCAGCTCCGCCTCTGCTGCGGGAAGGATCAACGTCACCGTGCGGTCATCGCCAATATCGGGATGCAATCCGAGCGTGAGCCGGAAGAGGTATCCCGGCTTTTCCGGCAAGTCCTTGGCGCAGGGCGGTGCGGTGGTCAGTTCGCCGTCCCGCAGCACATACAGGCTGTTCACAAAAACGCCGTTTTCACTGCATCGCATCATTCTTCCGATGCCGGCGAAGTCCAGCATCTCGAATACCTCGTCGGATATGCCGTCCAGCTCGGGGACGAACTCGTTTTCCACATAGAAGCGGCCAAGCTGGGCGTCATCCGCGGCATCCACTACATGATAACAGTCAGTCTTTGCGCTGACAGCCAGATCTCTCATATCCTGCATTGTGATGATACCGCCGTTGGTGTTTACTTTTTTCTGCACCTCCATGGAGAACAGTCCCTCAAAGGCGATCCCCTGTACCTCATCCAACGTCGCAAGCCTTGCGGCAAGGTCGTTGAGCTCGTTGAGACTGATATCCAGCTCCTCTAAATGCGGGGCAAGATATTCGAAAGCATAGTAATCGTCGATCTCCATGTACAGTGCTTCGCCATCCTTCAGCCGCACCTTTTCCATCGCGTCCCACAGCTCCCACGGGGAGGCGGGCAGTTCCAGCGTTGCGTAGGCTTCGCTGTTTGGAACGTCCTCTTTTGCCAGATAAACGGCAAACACTTTCTTAGCCAAACTTCATTCCTCCCATCTTCTGCTCATAGTAACCGGGGTCAGCGCCAGGAGTGTTCCAGCCGTGCATGCTGCCGCATTCCATGGCAAGGCGCTGCTCCTGCGTCACGCCGAGGCGCTCGTTGTTGTAGTCTACTATCTCACGGTTATGCGTGGGATCGTCCGTGTTCCAATCACTGTGGTAGTAGCCGATCTCACCGCGCTTGATACAGATGAGCTCGCCGGTGCCGGGGAGCGTTGAGAAACACAGCTCTGGCAGACCATCCGCCAGCTTGGGGGAGAAAAGCTCCTGTTCCGTTTGGATGCTCCACTCGTCCGAATTCCAAAAGTGGACATACAATTCACCGCCGTCATCCATGGAGATCTCCCGCTGCTCAAACCCCTCGCACCAGCCGTCCGAAGCCTGTCCGGTGATAAATTCCTTCAAAGTATCCATTTCGGTGTCCGACAATTCCCCGGCGACACGGCATTCCGCCACGCCCCAGAGCTGCCGATCACGCTCCTCCACGGTGAAAACGGCGGAGCGCACCTTGCGGTCAACGCTGTCGGCTTCATCATACCAATGCATGAGACCTCGCTCCGCCTCCTCCGGCATCCGGTTTTTCACCAGTGCCGCCGTGATCTGATCCTGATAGCCGCGCAGTTCACTGCCTTCCAGAAGTGTGCTGCAATCATCGAATTCACCGTACTCGTTCCGCTCGTAGAGATCGGCGGTCAGGGGCATATACAGCTTGAGCGTGGTCAGCTTGGGCGGCAGCACGGTGAAGCTGTCCTTGCCGGGGGCGAGCGGCAGTGTGCGGCCATTGTTCCACTTCATGAAAATTTGTCCTTCGTCATCCACGAAGTCCACCTCACCCTCGGTGCCGGGAAGAATGGGCGCGTAGGGATCGTCCATAGCGTTCAGCCGGATGCGGGTGCCGGGGGGATATTGCTCCTTGATAAAATTCACCATTTTTCTGTCCATCATCGTTTCCTCCATGTTTTGCTCCCTGTCGTAAAACTCCAGCTCGTAGATCACGCCGCGATCTTGCTTTCGGGTATCCTTCACCTTGATCGTTGTACCATCAAAGATGTAATTGCCGGCTTTTCCAAAATCGGTGTAGAATCCTTTGCCGTGGTTGCAGGTGGAGAAGGGATGCTCCGGCTGATCCTTGATCTTGGAATAGAAGCCCACCGTCTGCACCGTGGTTACCACACGAGTCAGCCCCACCATATCCGCGTGATTGGCGTGGCTGACGGTCTTAAACTCCACACCGGGGCGGATGAACCGTTTCAGCTCGGCAAGGCTTTTGAAAGCGACCGGCTCTCGCTGCTTTTTTGAAGCGTCCATTACATTCCCCCGAAGGTCATGCCCTGCTCGGGTCGAGGCTCGTGTTCCTCCTGCCGACAAGGGGCTTCCTCGCCGTAGAAGTCGAAGATCATGTCATCCACCTGCTTGCGAACAACGGGATCGTCGGTCAGCACCTCGTAACGGAAGCCCGTGGTCGGGCGGTACGGAAGTTCCTCCTGTACGCAACGGAGAAATTCGTCCGCATCTGTAAATTCCTGTGCATCGCCGTTGGCATAGGTGACGCGGCCCACCAAAGGCTTGTCCCGCGCCATGTTCTGCCGCTGGACGGTCAGATCATAGGCCGTACAGTAGCAGTTATAATCGCCCGGAGACGGATTGCAGCGCAGGCAGTAGCGGTAATGCTCGGTTTCCACGATGTAGCCGTAGTTTTGTG
>ERZ791822.516-NODE-516-length-23096-cov-4.593854_pt1 | contig 23096 bp, 18 predicted proteins | sample MGYA00510299_ERZ791822 | MGnify/ENA primary metagenome ERZ791822 (study PRJEB30046, sample SAMN00791945) | human gut metagenome | study: EMG produced TPA metagenomics assembly of the A metagenome-wide association study of gut microbiota in type 2...
CTGAGGAAAACCACCGTGAGAAGGTACAAAAATCCCTACCTTTTGCGGTACAGAATGGACCTTGTGTTTGGTGGGTGATGAAAGTAAAAAGCAGGAATGACTCGAAAAGTCATCCCTGCTTCATTTTTTTCTTCTTTAGTGAGTTCCATCTACAGGTACTGCACCGATTTCAGAAAGAGCATCTACTATTCGCTTTATGGTCGGGCATCGAGTACCATCCTTGTATTTGGTACAGATACCCATATGCACTGCATCCGGCTGAAGAGAAATCAAACGCTCCAGCTTTTCCTGCATCCCATCGTCCCAGACGTCACAGCCATTGCAGCGAAAAAATGCTTCCAGCTCGATTTCCTCGTTCTGATACCGGGCAAAACTTTTGGTTTTCTGATTGAACGCTTTCAGACAGCCCGCTCCTGTGCAGACGGTATTTGCCTTCTGACAGGCAAGAATCACGATTTTTTTCATAGAGCTATGCCTCCTTTCGAGAATATGGACAGTAAAAGATACGCAGCTGCCCTTTGCCGTCAATGCTGACCTCTGCATCCACTTCGTATAGTTCCCGAATCAGATCCGGGGTCAAAAGTTCATGCGGCGTTCCCTGTGCAATAACCTTTCCCTGCTTCATGGCATACAGACGATCACAGTACATCGCAGCGATATTGAGATCGTGCACTGCGGAAATCACAGTACAATCCAGATTTTTGACAATATCCATCAGCCACAGCTGATACTTGATATCCAGATGATTGGTCGGCTCGTCCAGCAGTATGGTGTCCGGCTTTCCCAGCTCCATGCCGGCGAGGAACAGGCGTGTTTTCTCTCCGCCGCTCAACCCCTTTAACGGGCGCAAAAGGGAGATACCGGCCAACTGCCATGCGTCGAGCGCGGCTTGGGCTCGTTCTTCGATATTCCAGTCATCATTTAGAATGGTGAAATTCTCGTTTGAGACATCTCCTGCCAGGATAGCGTGCAGAGCTTGCTGTTTGCGCTCTATTTGAAGAGCTTGTGCGATGGTCAGTGAATCATATTGCCCGAAATGTTGCGGGATATAATATAGGTCGTCCGGGCGGACAATGACACCGGAAGAGGGTGATAACTGTCCGGCAATAATTTGTAGCAAAGTAGACTTGCCACAGCCATTGTTACCGACTAATCCTAGTTTCTGCCCTTTACTGATGGCGAAATTGAGGTCACTGAATAATACTTCTTTATCCGGATGGATATAGCTGATTTGTTGGATACTGATAGACATGATGATCTATTGGGTTTGAGGTTGAAAATAGAGTGAGGGAAAATCACAGGATAGGGGGGAACGACAAACACAATACTGGCTAAACAACACGGATTTCGTGATGCTTAACAAAATAGAAAAAGCATATAAGAAAAGTGATGTTTACTTAGAAGTGTTGTCTTACTTACTAATTCTCATTGCGGTAGGTATATAGTTTAACTTGGTTGCAAAGATAACACTTTCTATTAGATTTCACTCTATTAAGACTGAAAAAGAATGAGTTTCATTTATTTAGAGGCTCCGTTTACCTCATTCAGAGCCTCCGATTACTCCAAATAGAGCCTCTGTTTACCCTATTCAGAGGCTCTGTTTTAGAAGTGAGTTATATTCTTTCTTATTCTTATACATCAAACAGTTGATTTAATCCCTCACTCATACTGGGATGCGTGAAGATAAAATCGCGCAAGAATGTAGAGGTTTGCCCTGTTTTTATCGCCATAGCTACGATATTGATGATTTCTGAAGCATCGGCACAGAATAGAGTACAGCCCATAATCTTCCCGTTATGATTATTGATGATAGCTTTTAGCATACCATCAGTCTGCCTTAATGTGCGGGTACGAACGATAGAGGAAGCCGGCAACCGGGAAACCTTAAATGAATATCCTCTTTTCAGAGCTTCTTCTTCACTGATTCCGATATGTGCCAATGGCGGATCAATAAACACTGCATATTGCACAGGATCACGGTCTCCGATATCACGTTTCTTGTTGCCGAAGAGCTGGTCACGGATAATCCGGAAATCATCCAGCGAGACATAAGTAAATTGCGATCCGCCTTTCACATCTCCCATTGCCCATATATGAGGAACAGTAGTGCGTAACTGATCGTTTACGATGATAGCTCCGTGGGCATCAACTCCTACACCCGCTGCTTGCAGATTCAATCCTTCAATCATCGGTTTACGTCCCGTTGCGATAAGAATGGCATCTCCATCTACATAATAAGGAGTACCGTCGGATACGTCCGAGTAAGTTAGTGTCACTCCGTCATTCGTGTCATGGATAGACTGCGCACGAGCGTTCAGATGGATTTCAATACCTTTCTTCTCCATCACTTCTTTGACGCTGTTTGCAATATCCCGATCTTCACGAGGCATAAATTTGTTTCCTCCTTCGAGTATCGTCACTTTACTGCCGAAACCGGCATACATAGAAGCGAACTCCAGTCCGATATATCCTCCACCTATGATAATCAGGTGATGAGGAAGTACGCTTAAGTCCAAAAGCGCACTACTGGTATATACGTGCTGACTTTGCTGAATACCATCTATTGCAGGGATAATGGGAGTAGACCCCGTGTTGATAAATATCTCTTTTCCTTTCAGTTCGATTTCTCCTTCGGGAAGTTCCACTTTTATGGTATCGGCGGATATGAAAGACCCCGTTCCGGTATAGATAGTCACATTAGGACGTTTGCTTAGTCTTTCGTAATTATCATTCCTAAGAAAGGAAGTGAGGCGGTTCTTTCGGCCGATGGCCTGTTTGTACATATTCGCCTGCTTCGGAAAATCATCGTGGTAAAGCAAAGCGGAAACCTCGGCTTCATGTACCAGCGTCTTTGTTGGGATACAGGCTACATTCGGACAGCTTCCTCCATACATCATGTTGGAACGTTCTACGATGGCCACTTGCCATCCGCGGTTGGAAAGTTCGGCAGCCAGGGTTTTCCCTGCCTTGCCGAATCCTATAATAATTGCATCATATTGTTTCATAACTTCTTGTATTAATGATTTGTATGAGACTATATAACAGTCTGAAAATACGATTTGTTCCGCAATGGCAAGAAGTCAGAATCCTCTTTAGTGGTTGTCTTAGTCTTTTTTAAGTGTTTTGAGTACGCGTTGTGACGAGTCGGATAATAACACTACGGCACTGGCCAGGATCACAATGTCTTTAATCACCAACCGCCCTGCACCGGATAGTAATGGGAAACCAAATTCTCCGCTTCCCAAGTCGGGAACCCAGACTTCCGGGGTGGTGACAAGAAAAGAAAGTGTGCCGAGCGTCATGATAATGGCGAGGGTGTCGCCTGCCAATCCCACTTTTGGGAAAAAGATTCCCAGGAATACCAGTATGCCGATACTCATAATAAGAGCTCCCAGTCCGTAAGAGAAAATATAAGTGCGGTTTGCTTCGTGCCATGCACGATTTTCCGGGACAAAAGCACCTTCCGCATTTTTATGTTCTTTGTATTCGGGTGCACCTTTAGCATAGAAGAAACTCATAAAAGGACTGTTGGCAACAAACGGAACAATCCCGTCGGCTTCATAATGGAAATACTTCAATCCGCCTATCCATACAAATACTACCAGGATGGCAACGCGGATAAATTTCATACCAAAACTTTTCAGACTTGAAGTGAAGGTCAGTAAAGCGATCAATTTCTCTTTCATTTTGTTGGGGTTTTAATTGGTTTATCTTATGTTGCAAAGGTCGTCCATTTCCACTACCCCCCAAATAGCAATACTTCCGTATGCCTTGTCAATTTTTCCCTTCCTGTGTATTTCTGAATTGCACGGCGCTCTGTCCGGTCATATTTTTGAAGAAACGGCTGAAAGAAGCCTGGTCTTCAAATCCCAGAATATCGGCAATCTCTTTGGCGCTTTTGTTGCTGTAAAGCAGGAGACGTTTAGCTTCCGCTTCCACCCGTTCGTGGATAACCCGAAGCGGCGAAGGCAGTTTGCAGGTAGAAAAGATGTTCGATAGTGTCTTGGGAGATTTATGCAACATATCGGCATAGTCCTGCACCTGTTTCTTCGTCCGGTAATGCTCGTCGACCAAGTTATAGTATTGGCGGACAATCTCGAATCCGGATTCTTTTTCACGAGTGATATTCATGCGATGACGTGCAATCCGGGTACATTGGATGATGAAACGTTTCAGCAGGATGCGCAGCATCTCTTCCTGCAGGCTGTCGGAAACGGTAAACTCATTTTCCAGTGCTTCGGTAATAGTGTCGAGTTCTTTACGTTCTTTTTCGTTCAGTGTGAAACGGATCAGGTGAGATGAACCGTTGAACAGGAAGCCGCTGCATGACACTTCATGGTCGTTGCCATAGATACAATAGAAATTGCTGTTGAACAATAAAGTCAGGTATTCACCATCAATCGATTTAAATTCGAGATGTTGCAGATGAGTGAGTGAAATCACTTCATCTTTGGTAAGCGTCATTTCCTGATGGTCGATTTCTACCGTGATGCTTCCGTTGCGTACCCATATAAATTTATAAAGCCCTTTTTCTTTTTGCAGTGCTTTTTCTGTCAGATAAGAGTCTGTAAGTGCGAGTGTTCCTTTTAGTTTCGTGTGATATTGTTGTAACATAATTAATCCTCCATTGCTGATGCGTCAAATGATAACGGCAGTAGATCGCCTATACTTTTTACTTCGTAGATACATTCTTTGCCATATAATAGGATGCGGATGGGTTGTTTGTAACGCTTTTCCGTTTCCAGAATCACTTGCCGGCAGGCGCCGCAGGGAGGAATCGGATGGTCGATGAAGTCCTTTTCCGTTCGTGCCGCAATGGCAAGAGTGACAACCGGTTGGTCGGGATATTGGGAGTTGGCATAGAATAGGGTAGTACGTTCTGCACAAAGCCCCGACGGATAGGCCGCATTTTCCTGATTGGTTCCTGTCACTACTGTCCCGTTGCCCAATAGCGCAGCGGCACCTACGGAGAAATGGGAGTACGGAGAATAACTACGAGCTGTTGCCTCCATGGCAGTCTTTATAAGTGACCGATCGCCCTCATTCAACTCATCATATTGATATACTTTAATAATAGCGGTAATTGTGAGGTCTTTCATATACGTCAGGGTATTGGTTTCTACAATTAATGTTACAAAGTTAGGAAAGAGATTGATAATCCCAATTATTTTTCGGATTTTTGTGCCATCTAATTCACATCTGAATAAAAATGGAGAATAAACTGCATAGACTTATCTTTTTAACCGTTGTTTTTTTCTTTGCCGTAGGAGTGCAGGCACAGAAACGGAATGCCCGTTACGTCGAGTATATAAATAAGTATAGTGATTTGGCTGTTGAACAGATGAAGCTTCATAAGATTCCGGCTAGTATCACATTGGCGCAAGGATTGTTGGAAAGCGGTGCCGGATATAGCCAGTTGGCACGAAAGAGTAATAACCACTTTGGTATTAAGTGTGGTGGCAGTTGGCGGGGACGTACGGTTCGTCATGATGATGATGCGCGCAACGAATGTTTCCGTGCTTATAAGCATCCGCGTGACTCTTACGAAGATCATTCCGACTTCCTTAGAAGAGGTGCCCGTTACGCTTTTCTTTTCAAACTGGATATCACCGATTATAAAGGCTGGGCGCGTGGACTGAAAAAAGCAGGCTATGCTACCGATCCTTCTTATGCTAACCGTCTGATTACGATTATCGAAGATTATGACTTGTATAAATACGACCGTAAGGGGGTATATTCGGAACGGAAGCTGAAAAAGAATCCTTGGTTGATGAGCCCGCATCAGGTGTATATCGCTAATGATATTGCTTATGTGGTAGCCCGCAACGGTGATACCTTTAAAGATTTAGGCAACGAATTCGATATTAGCTGGAAAAAACTTGTGAAGTACAACGACTTGCAGCGTGATTATACCTTGATGGAAGGAGATATCATCTACCTGAAGAGCAAGAAGAAAAAGGCTTCCAAACCTTATACTGTATATGTTGTGAAAGATGGAGATTCCATGCATGGCATCTCTCAAAAATATGGTATCCGCCTCAAAAATCTGTATAAGATGAATCGTAAGGATGGTGAGTATGTTCCGGAAATCGGAGATAGATTGCGTCTGCGGTAGAGACTTCTCTCAAAAGTTTCGAATTTCGAAAACTTAATGACTCATTCATGTGTTATTATCTTCATAAAACATGATTAGAATATGAGTCTAAACATTGCAAAAAGTAATAAGAAACGTGTCGTCATAGTAGGCGGTGGTTTCGGTGGCTTGAAACTGGCTAACAAGCTGAAAAAGTCAGGCTTTCAAGTCGTATTGATAGATAAAAACAACTATCATCAGTTTCCTCCTTTGATTTATCAGGTGGCTTCGGCCGGTATGGAGCCAACTTCCATATCCTTCCCCTTCCGTAAAATATTCCAGCATCGGAAAGATTTCTATTTCCGTATGGCGGAAGTACGTGCCATTTTCCCGGAAAAGAATATGATACAGACTTCCATCGGAAAAGCAGAATATGACTATCTGGTGTTAGCAGCAGGTACTACAACCAACTATTTCGGTAATAAACATATCGAAGAGGAAGCCATGCCGATGAAAAATGTGTCAGAAGCGATGGGATTGCGAAACGCTCTTCTGGCTAATCTGGAACGAGCGCTGACCTGTTCAACGAAGCAGGAGCAACAAGAGTTATTGAATATTGTAATTGTGGGAGGTGGAGCTACCGGGATAGAAGTAGCCGGAATACTTTCCGAGATGAAGAAATTTGTCTTGCCGAATGATTATCCTGATATGCCCAGCAGTCTGATGCACATCTATTTGATTGAAGCCGGGCCGCGATTGCTTGCCGGAATGTCGGAAGAATCATCTGCACATGCTGAACAGTTTCTCCGTGAAATGGGAGTAAATATCCTGTTGAATAAACGTGTTGTGGATTATCGTGACCATAAAGTAGTACTCGAAGATGGTACAGAGATTGCCACGCGTACTTTTATCTGGGTGAGTGGTGTCACCGGTGTGACTATCGGCAATCTGGATGCCTCTCTGATTGGGCGTGGAGGACGTATTAAAGTCGATTCATTTAACCGTGTAGAAGGGATGAATAATGTGTTTGCTATTGGCGACCAATGTATTCAGTTAGCTGATGAAAATTACCCGAACGGGCATCCTCAACTGGCACAAGTGGCGATCCAGCAAGGAGAACTATTGGCAAAGAATCTGATTCGTATGGAGAAAGGACAGGAAATGAAACCTTTCCATTACCGCAATTTAGGTTCGATGGCGACTGTCGGGCGCAATCGTGCCGTGGCAGAGTTTAGTAAAGTAAAGATGCAGGGATGGTTTGCCTGGGTGATGTGGCTGGTTGTTCATCTGCGTTCTATCCTTGGAGTGCGTAATAAAGTCATTGTGCTCTTAAATTGGATCTGGAATTATTTCACTTACGATCAATCCATGCGTATGATTGTCTATGCCCGTAAAGCAAAAGAAATTCGCGATCGTGAAAAGCTGGAGGAGACTAATCATTGGGGAAAAGAACTGATACAGGAACCGAAGCAACACTCTCCGCAGGAGATTCAGCAAGCTTCCGAACAAGAGAAAAAATAGTCAATGAGAAGTCATTATACCGTAGTTGACAATCCGTCATTATCCAGGTATACTGACCTTCCGCCGACAGGTGGATAGATTCATATTCTGAACAGTAAATTCGTACAGGGTGTCCGATATCGGACACCCTTTGTTTTTTGTTACATTCTATTTATCAATTACTTACGGTTTTGGCATAGATTTGGTATATAAAATGCTAAATTGATACATGATAAAATCGTAAACGATCAGATATGGACAGAGAAATTCCTAAAGAGGTACGTCAGAAAGAACGTAACAAGAAGATCATTCGTTATTCATCCATCGGGGTGGCAAGTATTGTTGTCATTGGTGTACTTATATCTGTACTAAGGGCAGGAGTGGAGGCAAAAGATCTTGTCTTTTCCACAGTCGATACAGGAGTTATTGAGGTAAGTGTCAGTGCTTCCGGCAAGGTGGTTCCTGCATTTGAAGAAATAATCAATTCTCCAATCAACAGTCGTATTCTTGAAGTTTATAAAAAAGGAGGAGATAGTGTAGATGTAGGTACTCCGATTCTGAAACTAGATCTTCAGAGTACGGAAACCGAATATAAAAAGTTGCTGGACGAAGAGCAGATGCGTCGGTATAAGCTCGATCAGCTTCGTGTCAATAATCAGACGAAGCTTTCCGATATGGCGATGCAGATCAAAGTTTCGGCAATGAAATTAAGCCGGATGAAGGTGGAGTTGAGAAATGAACACTATCTGGACAGTCTCGGTGCGGGAACAACGGATAAAGTGCGCCAGGCTGAATTGAGCTATAATGTTGCCCAGTTAGAGTACGAACAACTCCAGCAGCAATATAAAAATGAGAAGGAAGTAGCCGCCGCCGAACTGAAAGTGCAGGAACTCGATTTTAATATCTTCCGTAAGAGCCTCTCCGAAAAGAAACGTACTTTGGATGATGCGCAAATCCGTTCTCCGCGCAGAGCTATTCTTACCTATATTAATAACCAGATTGGTGCGCAGATTTCCGAAGGCGGACAAGTCGCTATCATTTCCGATTTAAGTCATTTTAAGGTGGAAGGTGAGATTGCTGATACGTATGGCGACCGTGTGGCAGCCGGAGGAAAAGCAATTGTTAAGATAGGAAGCGATAAACTGGAAGGAACGGTCAGCAGTGTAACACCGTTATCCAAAAATGGCGTCATATCATTCACGGTTCAGTTGAAGGAAGATAATCATCGTCGTCTGCGCTCCGGATTGAAGACAGATGTTTATGTGATGAATGCTGTGAAGGAAGATGTGATGCGTGTTGTCAATGGCTCTTTCTATGTGGGGCGTGGTGAATACGAATTGTTTGTCTGCAACTCTGACAATGAACTGGTCAAACGTAAGATACAGTTGGGCGATTCAAACTTTGAATATGTAGAAGTTTTGAGTGGATTGCAACCGGGTGACAGGGTAGTGGTAAGCGATATGAGTGCATATAAGAACAAGAATAAGCTGAAGATTAAATAAATTAAATACTAGAAGTTATGATAACATTGAACTCTCTTTCCAAAATTTATCGTACTGATGAGATTGAAACGGTAGCGTTGGAAAATGTGAATCTGACGGTAGAACGTGGAGAATTCCTAAGTATAATGGGACCTTCCGGGTGCGGAAAATCTACATTGTTGAATATAATGGGATTACTTGACGCACCTACCATGGGAATAGTGGAAATCAATGGAATACGTACAGAAGGAATGAAGGACAAAGAATTGTCAATTTTCCGTAATAAAACGCTTGGTTTTGTGTTTCAGTCTTTTCATTTGATTAATTCGTTAAATGTGACGGATAATGTGGAGTTGCCTTTACTTTATCGCCGTGTTGGCAGTAGTGAGCGAAAGCGGTTGGCACAAGAGGTATTGGAAAAAGTAGGATTAAGCCATCGTATGAGACATTTTCCTACACAACTTTCCGGTGGTCAGTGCCAACGTGTAGCTATTGCCCGTGCTATTATCGGTAATCCTGAAATAATCCTTGCCGATGAGCCGACAGGTAACTTGGATTCAAGGATGGGAGCCGAAGTCATGGAACTGCTTCACCGACTGAATAAAGAAGACGGACGCACCATCGTCATGGTTACCCATAATGAAGAACAGGCAAAGCAGACTTCGCGTACCATTCGTTTCTTTGACGGACGACAGGTGCAGTAGAACCTGCGTTTTATACATGAAACTAAATAGAAAAACAGATTAATATTTCTCTAAATTAAAAACCACCATGACAAAGAATATTTTTATCGTTGCGATAGCTGTCCTGTTAAGTGTTGCTTTTTGTTCGCTATCGGCACAAAATGTGAGTAAAGATTATAATGTAGGCGACTTTTCTGCCATCAACCTGCAATCTGTCGGAAATATTATTTTCGCTCAATCGGCAGAATGTACCTGCCGTTTGGGAGGGCCTTCTGAATTTGTAGAGAAAACCCGGGTAACGGTGAAGAACGGCACACTGGTTATCGATTATAAAGAGAAGAACGTAAAGAATGTCAAGAATCTGATTTTTTACATCACTGCTCCCGATTTGAGTAAAGTGAAAATCGACGGGGTAGGGAACTTTGATGCAAAGGAAAAATTGAATCTTAAAAATATAGCTTTCGAACTTGACGGAGTGGGAAATTGCAACGTGAAAAATCTTCATTGCGATGAACTGAAACTCGATGTCGACGGAGTAGGCAATATGAAAATGAATGTTGACTGTGGCCTTATCAAGGCTAAAGTGGATGGAGTAGGGAATATCACTTTATCGGGTAAGGCTGATACTGCTTTCTTTAAAAAGGATGGTGTTGGTAAAATCAATTACAAAAACCTGAAATGTAAGGATATAACAAAGAAGGGATGGAATTTCTAATATGGAACGTTCTTTGACGAACTTCTGTGGAACCTAATCGAAGAAAAATAAAAAAGACGAGTAAGAAATATACTGAACTCTATACTGGTAACGATCATGATAAAACTCTATTTTAAACAAGCATTCCATCTGTTGGGAGAAAATAAACTGCTTTCATCTATTTCCATTATTGGTACAGCTTTGGCTATTGCTATGATAATGGTAATTGTGATTACTTTACGTGCGACTATTGCTCCCTTTGCACCGGAAACCCATCGTGACCGGATGCTTATTTTCCGGTTTGCCGGACTTCAAAATAAGTCCAACGTGAATTGGCAAAGCAATGGCCCTATCGGATACAATACGGCAAAGGCTTGTTTCAAAGCAATGACAATTCCCGAAGTTGTTTCCATAACCAATATCTGGCAGGAAACAATGCTGGCTGCTAAACCGGCAGGTGAGATGGAAAGTTGTAGTGTGTTGCAAACAGACGATGCTTTCTGGAAAATATTTGAATTTGAGTTTCTATCCGGTAAGCCGTATGATAATGCCGATTTTGATGCCGGAGCAGCAAAAGCTGTGATTTCCGAAGATATGGCTCGCCGCTTGTTCGGAACATCAGAAGTGGTTGGAAAAACATTCCTTCTGAATCATTCGGCTTATATTGTTTGCGGAGTGGTACGTCCGGTCTCTAAACTGGCGAAATACGCCTATGCGCAAGTTTGGATTCCTTTGAGTTCAACAAGTGCCTTTACAGCCACTTGGGGCGATGACAATATCATGGGTATGACTGCCGTCTATATACTGGCTAAATCGAAAGACGATTTTCCGGCTATTCGTCAGGAGGCAGACCGCTTGCGGGCTATCTTTATGGCAGGGCATCCCAATTTCGATTTACTCTATCGCGGACAGCCTGATACTTATTTCGTAGCCGCGCAACGCTATTCCGCCAACAATCCTCCTGCTGTGAAAGAAGCAGTACGGCAATACATACTGACATTACTTGTCTTATTGATTGTTCCTGCCGTCAACTTGTCCGGACTTACTTTGTCACGCATGCGTAAGCGTATCTCCGAAATAGGAGTGCGAAAAGCCTTTGGTGCCCCCAGACGGGAGCTTATGATGCAGGTACTATCTGAAAATATGCTTTATTCCCTGTTCGGAGGAATTCTCGGACTGGTATTAAGTTATGTCGCCGCTTTCCTTTTGGGAGGAATGCTTTTCTCCGTAGACTTTGTATCCAATGGGGTGGAAGATTTGCGGACCATGTGTGTCGACTTACTGTTCGATCCTACCGTATTCCTGCTGGCATTTCTGGCTTGCTTCCTACTCAATTTATTAAGTGCCGCCATTCCGGCATGGAGAGTAACTCGCACCAATATTGTGGATGCCATCAACGAAAGATAATTCTTCAACTCATCTAAATTCTAAAGAAAATGCAACTATTAAAACAAATATGGAACGAGCGCCGGTCAAACGGATGGTTATGGTCAGAACTATTAATTGTTTTTGTGGTCCTGTGGTATGTGGTCGACTGGACGTATGTGACAGCGTGTACTTATTACGAACCGGTAGGATTTGATATTACCGATACGTATTATTTGGAGCTAAGCCTGAAAAACGACAAGAGTAATTCTTATCTTTCGAAAGAGCAAAAGAGTACATCTTTAGGACAAGATATTATCGAGTTAACCAATCGTCTCCGGAGATTGCCGGAAGTGGAGGCCGTTTCAATATCCAATAATGCGCGTCCCTATATCGGGAGTAATTCCGGTAGTATGTTGCGTATCGATACATTGGTTAGTAGTCCGCTACGACGTTCGGTAACCCCTGACTTTTTTCAGGTCTTCCGTTATCAAAGTGCTGATGGGCGTGGTTATCAGCCGTTGGTGCAAGCTTTAAAGAATGGCAATGTAGTTGTTGGTGAAAATTTCTGGCCCAAAGATTATAAAGGCGATCGTACGCTGTTGGGTAAAGAAATGGTCGATGTGGATGATTCTACGAAAGTGTACAAGATAGGGGGAGTTTCGAAGAAAGTGCGTTACAATGACTTTTGGCCTAACTACAGTGACCGGTATGTAGCCATTGAACTTACTGAAAAGATAATGGTCGAACTTGACGATGAACTTTATCCTTCGAGTGTAGAAGTTTGTCTGCGGGTGAAACCGGGGACTTCCAGAGACTTTGCGGAACATTTGATGAAATTGTCCGCCAACCAGTTGAGTGTCGGTAACTTATTCATCCTGAAAGTGCATGATTATGAAGATCTGCGGAATGACTTCCAGCAAGGAAGTTATAATCAGGTACAGATACGTTTCTGGATGATGGGCTTCTTATTGCTTAATATCCTGTTGGGCATTGTCGGCACCTTCTGGTTCCGTACGCAGCACCGTCGTGCCGAGTCTGCGCTTCGTATAGCAGTCGGGTCCAGCCGGATGCAGCTTTGGCAACGTTTAAATAAAGAAGGATTGCTATTATTGACTCTGGCTGCTTTGCCTGCCGCCGCCATCTGTTATAATATCGGCCATCTGGAGTTGACTGAAGGGTATATGGAGTGGGGAGTAGTGCGTTTTCTTATTACATTTGTCATAACCTACTTCCTGATGTCTTTAATGATTCTTATAGGTATTTGGTTTCCTGCCCGTCAGGTAATCCGCATACAGCCTGCCGAAGCGCTGCGCGAAGAATAAAAAACTTGGGCTATCTATTTGTTTTCAATAGATTTAACGTATCTTTGTCGGCATAATATTGAAAACACCGCAGGTTTTAATTATATGAATCGACGCTACTATTGTATGTTTATAGTTCTGTTCTTTGCTGTTCTTACTCAGGCGGCGGCAGCGGAACGTACATTCAATATCCTTTTTATACAGTCTTACACCTCGCAGACTCCTTGGCACAGTGACCTTAATCAGGGCTTGGCTAAAGGGTTTAAAGAGAGCGGTTTGAAGGTGAACATAACAACGGAATATCTTGATGCAGATTTTTGGGCATTCAATTCCGAGAAGGTAATCATGCGTCGTTTTTGTCAGCGTGCCCGCGACAGGCAGACAGATTTGATTGTAACTGCGAGTGATGAAGCTTTTTATACCCTTTTTGCATGTGGAGATTCGTTGCCTTTGCAGATTCCGGTGGTGTTTTTCGGTATTAAGTATCCCGATACGAAGTTGATTACTGCTCATCCCAATGTTTGCGGATTCACAGCCAATCCGGATTTCGATGTCATATTACGTCAGGCCCAAAAGATATTTCCCCGACGGAAAGAAGTGGTTTGTGTGATAGATAACAGCTTTTTAAGTAACAAAGGGCTTGAAGATTTTGAAGAAGAGTGGAAAATCTTTCAGAAAGACAACCCGGATTATAGAATGAAAATCTATAATACCCAAAATCATACGACTAGTCATATCATTGCGGCAATTTGTTACCCTCGTAACAGCTACGAACGTTTGGTTGTTGCTCCTAAATGGTCGCCTTTCCTTTCATTTGTAGGTAAAAACTCAAAAGCTCCCGTATTTTCAACTCAAAATGTAGGATTGACTAACGGTGTGTTTAGTGCTTATGATGCCGACAGCTATACTTCTGCATCATTGGCTGCTCAAAGGGCTGCTTCGGTCTTGAAAGGTACCTCTCCCCGGGATATAGGAGTGACGGAAATTACACAAGGATTCATCTTTGACTACAAGCAATTAGATTTTTTCCATGTCGACTCTGATAAAGTATCCTCTAGCGGAACCATTGTCAATGAACCATATTGGGAGAAATATAAATACCTTTTTATACTTCTCTATCCGTCTATCCTCGCATTGTTGATAGCCTCTATCGTGTGGCTGATGCGTGCCAACCGGCGTGAATCCAAACGACGGATTCAGGCACAGACCCGTCTGCTGGTACAGAATAAACTGGTGGAACAGCGTAATGAGTTTGATAATGTATTTCATTCCATCCGTGATGGTGTGATAACGTATGATACCGATTTGCACATTCATTTCACAAACCGTTCCTTATTACAAATGCTTCATTTGCCGTATGAGGCAGGTGGGCGTTTTTATGAAGGAATGATGGCTGGCAGTATCTTCAAAATATATTATAACGGTCAGGACATTCTTCATAAAATGCTGAAGCAGGTAGCTTCAAAAGGAGAAAGTGTGAAGATACCGCAGGGAGCTTTCATGAAAGAAGTGCATAGTGATAAGTACTTCCCTGTGTCGGGGGAAATAGTTCCGATCCGTTCAAAGGACGCAATTACCGGTATGGCACTTTCTGCGCGGAATATTTCGGATGAAGAAATGCAGAAACGTTTCTTTGATATGGCGGTAGACGAAAGCTCCATATATCCGTGGCAGTTTGATATGGAAACGAACTGTTTTATTTTCCCGCAAGGTTTCTTGAAACGTCTCGGATACGATGAATCGGTTACTACCATCCCCCGTGATGAAATGGATCGCACTATCCATCCTGACGATTTGAAAGAAATAAGACCGTTGTTTAACAGAGCATTGACCGGGGAAGATTCCAATACCCGTCTGAACTTCCGTCAGCGGAATGTCAACGGAGAGTATGAATGGTGGGAATATCGTTCTTCCGTAATCACGGGATTGACACAAGATTCATTGTACAATATATTAGGTGTTTGTCAGAGTATCCAGCGATATAAGACCGCCGAGCAGGAGATGAGAGAGGCCCGTGATAAAGCCCTTCAGGCTGACAAACTGAAATCGGCGTTCCTTGCCAACATGAGTCACGAGATTCGGACTCCGCTGAATGCGATTGTAGGTTTCTCCGATTTGCTAAGCGATACGAGTGGTTTTACAAGCGAAGAGATTGCCCAGTTTATCGGAACCATTAATAAGAATTGTGGCCTGTTGCTGGCTTTGATTAATGATATTCTTGATTTGTCACGTATCGAATCGGGAACCATGGAATTTATGTTCGCCGAGCATAACCTGCCGCTGTTATTAAAGACCGTCCATGATTCTCAACGCTTGAATATGCCACCGGGAGTAGAACTGGTGTTGCGTATGCCCGAAAGTGATAAGAAATACCTTACGACAGATAATGTACGCTTGCAGCAAGTCGTGAATAATCTGATAAATAACGCTGCTAAATTTACGAGCAGCGGTTTCATTACTTTCGGCTATGAAGACGATGAGGTTCCCGGCTACACCCGCATCTTTGTGGAGGATACCGGAGTCGGTATTTCTGAAGAAGGTATCCGTCATATATTCGAACGATTCTATAAAGTCGATAATTTCACCCAAGGAGCAGGTTTGGGATTAAGTATTTGTCAGACCATCATCGAACGTCTGAATGGTACCATCTCCGTCACCTCCGAAGTAGGTAAAGGCACTCGTTTCACTGTGCGCCTTCCTAACTACTGCGAATAATCGAACGTTCACTTTTGGGCATAGTGTCCGAAAATGGACACTTTTCTTATTTTCTAATCTGTTGATAATAAAAACTTTACTTTTTTGGCACATCGTTTGATTCTCTCATAGTGGAAAATACTGTGCATAATGAAAAAGAAAAGTATATTGTTTGCTCTTGCTGCCGTTTGCCTGCCGTTGGCATTGTCGGCACAGAAGGAAAGGGAAATAACCTTGAATGAAGCCATTGCTATGGCGCGTATTCAATCTGTTGACGCTGCTGTTGCCTTGAATGAATTGAAAACGGCCTATTGGGAGTTTCGTACCTTTCGTGCCGATCTTCTGCCGGAAGTCAACTTGACCGGAACCCTGCCCAATTATAACAAATCATATAGTTCCTATCAAAATTCGGACGGTTCTTACGGTTTCGTCCGTAATAATACATTGGGGCTTACCGGTGATCTTTCTATCGATCAAAACATCTGGCTTACCGGTGGTAAACTCTCGTTGACTTCCTCTCTCGACTATATCAAACAACTGGGAGCCGGAGGAGACCGGCATTTCATGTCGGTTCCTGTCACATTACAACTTACACAACCCATCTTTGGAGTCAATAATATAAAGTGGAACAGACGCATCGAACCGGTTCGTTATGCCGAAGCGAAAGCAGCTTTTATCACTGCTACCGAAGAAGTGACGATGCGTGCCATCACTTATTACTTTAATCTTTTGTTGGCAAAAGAAAATCTTGGCACGGCGAAACAGAACCAGACAAACGCCGACCACCTTTATGAAGTAGCCCTTGCCAAACGCAAAATGGGGCAGATTTCCGAGAATGAACTCTTGCAGTTGAAGCTCTCCGCTTTAAATGCGAAGGCTGCATTGACGGAAGCAGAGAGTGATCTCAATGCCAAGATGTTCCAGCTCCGTGCCTTTTTGGGAGTAGGAGAGGATGAAGTACTAAACCCGGTTCTTCCCGAAGCTGTGGATGGCCCGAGGATGGAGTACAATCAGGTGTTAAATAAAGCATTGGAACGTAATTCTTTTGCACAGAATATCCGTCGCCGCCAGTTGGAAGCCGATTATGAAGTAGCTACTGCACGCGGAAATTTGCGTAGTGTCGATTTGTTTGCAAGCGTAGGGTATACGGGTGAGAACCGGAATTTTCCGGCCGTTTACAGGAACCTGCAGGATAATCAGATTGTTCAGGTAGGCGTTAAGATTCCGATTCTCGATTGGGGAAAACGCCGTGGGAAAGTCCGGGTAGCCAAGAGTAACCGGGATGTAGTGCTTTCAAAAATTCGTCAGGAACAGATAAACTTCAACCAGGATATTTTTCTGTTGGTGGAGCATTTCAATAATCAGGCACAGCAATTGGACATAGCCAAAGAAGCCGATGCGATAGCCCAGCAACGATATAAAACAAGTATTGAAACTTTCCTGATAGGTAAAATCAATACCTTGGATTTGAATGATGCGCAGAGCTCTAAAGATGATGCGAGACAGAAACATATTTCCGAACTTTATTATTATTGGTATTATTATTATCAGATTCGCAGTCTGACACTATGGGATTTTCGTACCAATACCGAACTTGAAGCTGATTTTGATGAAATCATCCGGCAATAGAAAGGGGAGGAAAAAGCTTTTGAATCTTATGGAGGAACTTGCCGGAGATTATGGGAAAAGTTTTTCAAGTCTGCAAACAGACTATTGCGTATTTATGCCTGATTCATTTGGTATTACGAACTATTTATAGTACCTTTGAAACTCGATTTTAACACTCGGGAAATGAAAAATACGTAAATAATACAGAAAAATTCATCCCCCATTATAAATAAAGAAAGAAATAAAAAAAGAAATACTTCTTCTTGGAAGATTGAAAAAACAGAAGAAGTTTTCTTGGTAGAGGAATCTTGCAATTTTAACTATGATTCTGATAATTGACGACGACAGCGCAGTACGTTCTTCGCTTAGCTTCATGTTGAAGCGGGCAGGATATGAAGCACAGACCGTTCCCGGTCCGCGGGAAGCTATGGAAGTAGTACGTTCCATAGCTCCGGATTTAATCCTGATGGATATGAACTTCACTCTTTCTACAACGGGTGAGGAGGGTTTGACCCTACTCAAACAAGTAAAAATATTCCGTCCCGAAACACCAGTGATATTGATGACCGCTTGGGGAAGTATCCAACTTGCCGTGCAAGGAATGCAGGCAGGAGCTTTTGATTTCATAACGAAGCCCTGGAATAATGCTGCCTTGTTGCAACGCATCGAAACGGCACTCCAACTTTCGGGTACTCCACAGGAACCAACGCAGGAACAGAGCGATTCTTTCGACCGCAGCCACATCATCGGGCGTAGCCAGGGATTGATGGATGTGTTGAATACGATTGCCCGCATAGCAAAGACCAATGCCTCTGTCCTCATTACAGGGGAAAGCGGAACAGGTAAGGAATTGATAGCCGAGGCCATTCATATCAACAGCCAGCGAGCGAAACATCCTTTTGTGAAAGTGAATCTTGGAGGTATCTCCCAAAGCCTGTTCGAAAGTGAAATGTTCGGGCACAAGAAAGGAGCTTTTACCGATGCTTCCGCAGACCGTATCGGACGTTTCGAAATGGCAAACAAAGGGACGATTTTCCTGGATGAAATAGGTGATCTCGACCCTTCGTGCCAGGTGAAGTTACTGCGTGTATTGCAGGATCAGACATTTGAAGTGCTCGGCGACAGCCGTCCGCGCAAGACGGATATCCGGGTAGTATCAGCCACCAATGCCGATTTGCGCAAAATGGTAGGCGAACGTACTTTTCGTGAAGACCTCTTCTATCGTATCAATTTGATAACAGTGAAACTGCCGGCCTTGCGCGAACGTCGCGAAGATATTCCCTTGCTGGCACGTCATTTTGCCGACCGTCAGGCGGTAACCAACGGATTGCCCCGTACGGAGTTCTCTGCCGATGCCCTGCAATTCTTGAGCCGATTGCCCTATCCGGGGAATATTCGTGAATTGAAGAACTTGGTGGAACGTACCATTCTGGTAAGTGGTAAACCGCTGCTTGATGCTTCCGATTTTGATGCGCAGTATATTCGCCACGATGACGCAAGAGTGACCGAAGGCGCAACTCTGGCTGGTATGACTTTGGATGAAATAGAACGCCAGACCATTCTCCAGGCGTTAGACCGTTACAAAGGAAATTTGAGTCAGGTAGCTACGGCATTGGGTATCAGCCGTGCAGCACTCTACCGCCGTCTCGAAAAATATAATATAACAATGTGATAAATTTAGGCACGTGCCTAATAATATTAAGATTAACCGTTAACCACAGATAACGTGCGTATAAAAGGATTCTTTTACATACTAGTCTTTCTGCTGCTGGCATTAGGTAGTGTATTGCTGTTCCTTTCCAGTCAACTGAATACAATCTTTTTCTACATAGGGGAGGGGCTGATACTTTTCATCCTCATTTATCTGACCTTTTTCTATCGTAAGATTGTGAAGCCGTTGAATACAATCGGAAGCGGTATGGAACTGTTGCGTGAGCAGGATTTCAGTAGCCGTCTTAGCCCTGTAGGCCAATATGAGGCCGATCGTGTGGTGAATATCTTCAACCGCATGATGGAACAGCTCAAGAATGAACGTCTCCGCCTGCGTGAACAGAATAATTTTCTCGATTTGCTGATTAAAGCTTCTCCGATGGGAGTGATTATAACTTCCCTTGATGAAGACCTTTCGGAATTGAATCCGATGGCTTTGAAAATGCTGGGTGTTCGTTTGGAAGACGTACAAGGCAAGAAGATGAAAGAGATTGATTCTCCGTTAGCGGTGGAATTGGCCAACCTCCCGAAAGGAGAGAAGGTAACCGTCCGTCTGAACGACTCGAATATCTACCGATGTACTCATTCTTCTTTCATTGATCGTGGATTTCAGCATCCCTTCTACTTGGTAGAAACCCTCACTGACGAAGTGATGAAAGCGGAAAAGAAAGCATACGAGAAAGTGATTCGCATGATTGCCCACGAAGTGAACAACACGACTGCCGGCATTACTTCCACACTGGATACGGTAGAACAAGCCCTTTCCAGCGAAGAAGGAATGGAAGACATCTGCGACGTGATGCGTGTATGTACCGACCGTTGTTTCTCGATGAGTCGTTTCATTACCCGTTTTGCCGATGTGGTGAAAATCCCCGAACCGACACTTTCTTCTGTCAACCTGAATGATTTGGTTTTCACCTGCAAGCGGTTTATGGAAGGAATGTGTAATGACCGTCGCATTACACTCCGCATGGAAATAGACGAAAGTCTGAAAGATGTGATGCTGGATGCCGCTTTGTTTGAGCAAGTACTCGTAAACATCATCAAAAATGCAGCGGAAAGCATTGAGACCGATGGGGAAATAATAGTCCGCACCCTCGCTCCGGCCACTGTTGAAGTGATAGATAACGGTCAGGGAATCAGCAAAGAAACAGAAGCTAAACTGTTCAGTCCTTTCTTCTCTACCAAACCGAACGGTCAGGGAATCGGACTCATCTTTATTCGCGAAGTGCTGATGCGTCATGGATGCACATTCTCTTTGCGAACCTATGCCGACGGACTGACCCGATTCCGTATTATTTTCCCCTAATTGTGTCAAATAAGAACATTTCTTCCATCAAATAGACCTTTTTTTGTCTTGAAATCACTCCTACCTTTGCCCCGCTCAATTCAATAGGATTTAAGGTATGAGATTAATGAAAAAAGGCACATTGACGCTCTTTCTTTTATTGGCTATCAGTATTCCGCTTTGTGCGCAGTATGTGGTACAAGGGGTGGTGACTGATTCTCTGACCAAAGAGCCTTTGCCTTATGCATCTGTACGCTTAAAAGACACGACCGAAGGAACTACTACCGGAAGCGACGGACGCTTTTACTTCAAAACCCACCGCTCCGAAGCAGTGCTTGTAATCTCTGTAATCGGTTATAATGACTATGTCCGCACCATTCGCCCTGCCCATAATGCATCCTATAAAGTAGCACTTGCGCCTACCGAATACGCGCTTGGTGAAGTGGTAGTCAAACCCAAACGTGAACACTACCGGAAGAAAGATAATCCTGCCGTAGAATTTGTCCGCCGTATGATTGAAAGCCGTGACAACTACTCTCCCTACGAGAAAGACTTCTGGCAACGCGAACGTTATGAAAAGACCACCTTTGCGTTGAATAACTTCGATGAAGAGAAACAGAAAAAATGGCTATATCGTAAATTTGATTTCCTGACGGAATATGTAGATACTTCTGCCGTTACCGGTAAACCGATTCTGACGGTATCAGCCCGTGAACTGCTTGCCACAGACTATTACCGGAAATCTCCCCGTTCCGAGAAGCAATGGGTGAAAGGGCGCAAACAGGCCGGTGTCGATGAGTTTCTCTCTAAACAAGGGATGCAGGCAGCCATCAATGAAGTCTTTAAAGACGTCGACATTTACGAAAACAACATTTCCCTGTTTACAAATAAGTTTGTCAGTCCCTTGTCCCGTATCGGTACAGGCTTTTATAAATATTACCTGATGGACACGTTGCAGATTGCCGGAGAGCCTTGTGCAGACCTCGCTTTCACACCTTTTAATTCCGAGTCTTTCGGTTTTAACGGACACTTGTATGTGACGCTCGACTCTACCTACTTTGTCAAACGTGCCGTATTTAACTTTCCCAAAAAGATAAACCTGAACTTTGTAGACTACATGTTGCTCGAACAGGAATTTAAGCGTGCCGAAGACGGCACACGCCTGCTCGATCATGAAAGTATCACTGTTGAGTTTAAACTGACCGAAGGACAGGACGGTATTTTTGCCCGTCGTGTAGCGGATTACAGCAACTACACCTTTACGCCGACTGCCGAAGCCGACAAAGCTTTCACCAAACCCGAACGTATTATTGAAGAGACGGAAGCCCTGTCGCGTCCCGAAACATTCTGGGCGGAGAATCGTCCGCAAGCCGCCATCTCCCAGCAGGAAAACTCGGTAGACCGCCTGATGACACAATTACGCAGTTATCCGGTATATTACTGGACGGAGAAAGTACTCTCCATTCTCTTTACGGGATATATTCCTACCTCCAAAGAAGCGCCGCTTTTCTATATCGGTCCGATGAATGCCACTATCAGCGGTAACACATTGGAAGGTCCCCGTATCCGTGCCGGAGGTATGACTACCGCCTGGCTCAATCCGCACCTGTTTGGCAAAGGATATGTGGCTTACGGGTTTAAAGATGAAAGAGTGAAAGGATTGGCAGAACTGGAATATTCTTTCAAAAAGAAGAAAGAATACGCCAACGAATTTCCCATCCATTCATTGAAATTGCGTTACGAATCAGATGTGAACCAGTATGGACAAAATTACCTGTATACAAGCAAAGACAATGTGTTCCTGGCCTTGAAACGTGAGAAGGACGACCGTATCGGCTATTTCCGGCAGGCGGAGATGACCTATACCAATGAGTTTTATTCCGGCTTTTCTTTCCAGTTGACAGCACGTACACGGAAAGATGAGTCCTCCTACCTGATTCCTTTTTTAAAGAAAGAAGGAGATACCTACACCCCAGTAAAAGATTTCTCTATCAGTGCTGCAGAGTTGAAGTTGCGTTATGCTCCGAACGAGAAATTCTTCCAGACCCAATGGAACCGTTTTCCCGTATCGTTGGATGCACCGGTGTTTACCTTGTCGCATACCATTGCCGGAAAAGGAGTGTTGGGCAGCGATTACACCTACAATCATACCGAAGCCGGTATTCAGAAACGTTTCTGGTTTTCCGCGTTCGGCTATACGGACGTTATACTAAAAGCAGGTAAAGTGTGGGATAAAGTACCTTTTCCGTTGCTTATCATGCCTAATGCCAACCTTTCTTATACCATCCAACCGGAATCTTACTCGTTGATGAATGCGATGGAGTTTATGAATGATGAGTATTTCTCGTGGGATGTTACTTATTTCCTCAACGGATGGCTGTTCAACCGGGTGCCGTTGTTGAAAAAACTTAAATGGAGGGAAATAGTTTCCTGTCGTGGATTATATGGACATTTGAGCGATAAAAACAATCCGGCTTTGAGTGACGGTTTGTTCGCTTTTCCGATAGAGAACACACAAACAATGGGAAAAACACCTTATGTGGAGGCGGGTGTCGGTATTGAAAACATTTTCAAGGTGTTACGTTTGGACTATATCTGGAGGCTCACTTATCGTGATTCGCCCGGGATTGACAGATCAGGCTTGAGAATAAGTCTCCACATGACCTTTTAAAAGTTAAATCCTGCTAATTGCAATG